>Ga0206877_10008_pt1 | contig 70705 bp, 82 predicted proteins | sample Alteio_BWOrgCont_7_FD_152623 | JGI IMG/M metagenome (GOLD analysis project Ga0206877, IMG submission 152623) | Enriched cells from forest soil in Barre Woods Harvard Forest LTER site, Petersham, Massachusetts, United States -... | ecosystem: Environmental > Terrestrial > Soil > Temperate forest >...
GATTATCGTCTTCAATCCGCTGCGGGAGCGCGCGCTGGAGCGCTTCGCCGATCCGCAGAATCCGATCGAGATGGGCACTTTCGGCTCGACGCCGATTGCGTCCACCTACTATCAGCTCAAGGTCGGCGCCGATGCGGCGGTGCTGAAGGGGATCATGAAGGCGCTGATCGAGCAGGATGATGCCGGAAACGACGTGCTCGATCATGCCTTCATCGCCGAGCACACCAACGGCTTTGCCGCATTCGCCGCCGATCTGCGCGCGACGGCGTGGGAGACGATCGAGGCCGTCTCCGGTTTCACCCGCGCCCAGCTTGCCGAGGTCACGGCCGCCTATGCCCGATCCAATGCCACCATCATCACCTACGGCATGGGCATCACCCAGCACAGCCGCGGCACCGCCAATGTCCAGCAGATCGCAAACCTGCTGCTGCTGAGGGGCAATTTCGGCAAGGCGGGCGCCGGTATCTGCCCGTTGCGCGGTCACTCCAACGTACAGGGCAATCGAACGGTCGGCATTACCGAAAAGCCCAACATCCCGATGTTCGAGGGAATCGAACACACCTTCGGCTTCAAGCCGCCGCGGCATCACGGCCATGATTCGGTCGCCGCGATGGAGGCGATCGACGAGGGCCGATCCAGGGTCTTGATCTGTCTCGGAGGCAATTTTGCCGTGGCGTTGCCCGACCCCGAGCGTTGCCAAGCGGCCATGCGCAAGCTCGATCTCGCCGTGCATCTTGGCACCAAGCTCAACCGCTCGCATCTTCTGATCGGCAAGCAGTCGATCATCCTGCCGGTGCTGGGGCGAACCGAGCGCGACATCCAGGCCTCAGGGCCGCAGGCCATCACGGTGGAAGATTCAATGTCGATGGTGCATGCCTCGCGCGGCAGGCTCAGTCCGGCCTCCGAGCATCTCCGTTCGGAATCCGCCATTGTCGCCGGCATGGCGATGGCAACCCTGCCGGCGAGCAAGGTGTCCTGGGCCGAGCTGATCGCCGATTACGACCGTATCCGCGACGCCATCGAAGGCGTATTCCCCGATTTTTGGGATTACAACCAGCGCATCCGGATTCCCGGCGGCTTTCGTCTGCCGTTGCCGCCGACCGAGCGCAAATGGACGACCCCGTCCGGCAAAGCCGAATTCCTCATCTTCGATGGCCTGGAAGAGGACCCCGTCGTGACCGACAAGGCTATCCTCAAGCTCACAACCATCCGCAGTCATGACCAGTATAACACCACGATCTACGGGCTGAACGACCGCTATCGCGGTGTGTTCGGACGGCGTGACGTGCTGTTCATGAATGCGGCGGACCTGGCCGGACTTGATCTGGCGCATGGCGACCTCGTCCAGATCGAGACGGCGCTGCCCTCGGGCGAGCCGCGGCGCCTCAGCCTCACCGCCATCGCCCACGACATCGCGCGCGGCTCGGTCGCCGCTTATTATCCGGAAGCAAACGGGCTCGTGCCGCTTGACTATTGCGACAAGGAAAGCGGAACGCCGTCATACAAGTCAGTGCCCGTGCGCGTCGGCCGCACCGCGTGAGGCCACGCAATTGATGCGGTGAAGGTTGACGATCGCGCTATCCGCATCATCAGCAAAGGCGCCCTCCAGCCCGCCATCACTGAAAACGGACAGAGAACGCAAACGCTCGTGGTTGTGTACGCAAATGGCGCACCCGACACGATTCGAACGTGTGACCTTCGCCTTCGGAGGGCAGCGAGCTAGGCCGCTGCCTGAAATGGCAATTTGGAATACGAATTCTCGCAAACAGCCGCTCGAAAAGGAAGCTGATTTTCGTCCGCCAGTTCTGGCCAACGCCGGTCCCCACAACAATCCGAGAACACCCGGGCCGCCGAGCAACACACACTACGCCGCAAAGCCACGTCCAAGAGGGCGGCGCGGGCGGTCGCAATCAAACCGTCCGATTTATATCCGCCACCCCGCCCTGGCCCTACGCTGTGCTGAAAGCGCTTCCAATCTTCGGAAGCTATTGACTTCAATTAGGACATCAACATCTGAGGGAGATTGCAATGTCCGTAGAACGGGATGCTGTAATTAAGAAGACAATTCGACGGCGACGGTTGCGCGAGATGGTGCTGTCAGCCAACGGCACCATCTCGCGCAACTGCTGCCGTCTGAATGTTTTTCTGATTTGAATATTCGCCGTGCTGCTCATGCTGCGTCTCCTGTTCATTGGCTGACAAGGAGATAGAAGGCGATAGATCCAGAACGATGGAAGCCTTTCTTCGGGCGGCGGGGGGAATATCGGGCTGCAGCGTGCAAATCGGACGGAGGCACTTGGTAGCAGCAACGTGCCGCGTTCAAATTCTGCCCCACATGTGTCCGCGTTCGCGTGCAGGAGACCTGCCTTATTCCCAATATCGCTCCATGATCTCCCGAGCCCAGTCGGGCTCTTTAACGTCGCCACGCGGCCGAAAGCCCGTCATCACCGGCTTGATGTCCAGAACAGGGGTCCCAGTGATAGCATCTAGGCCCTGCACTCGCACAGTGAGGCCGGAAACTTGGACAATCCGGCAAACCGAAACGCCAATCCGGTTTGGTCGATTGCGTCCTCGCTGCGCGAAGATGCCGACCTTCGGCCAATCCGTTCTGCCACGAGGGTGACGGGCGTTGTACGTAATATCGTCCGGTCCCACTTGATCGAACACGAATACGATCTCGGCATGACTAAATTGGTCCAAGCCAAGTAATGACTCTGCATTGAATTGGTTCGAGTCCAATTCGATCTCAGCGGAGTTGCCTTCCCAGTTGTCATCCTCTGGAACGTCGCGGCCGCCGCAAACATGGCCGATTGCCTTCATCTCGAATGCATTCATTCCGTTATCTCCTAGCTCAGTTCATAAAGATTTAGTGTGGAGATCCTCTGCGACGCAAGACAGGCATCGATCAACTGCGGCATCTTATGGCGGCCTGGCGGAAATCCGGCCCAAGCAGTGAAGGATTCCACCCCAGCGCGCCTGTCATGCGGAAGAAATCGTAGGTAACGAACGCGATCGCAGTTGCTCCTTGAAAGGAAGGGCGCGCGCAGTGCCGTTCCACATTATCCTGCGCTGGTTGATCATCTGAGCCTGCTGTCTGTTGGCCCAAGACATATTCAGGGGCGGGCCGCTTTCGAGACGTCGAAGCTGTCCTCCAGCATCTGGTAGCGCGTCACGACGTCGCCCGTGATCGTCAGGATGATCGCGAATTGCGTCGCGGTGATCTTGCCGGTCGCCTTGATCTTCGTCTGGAGCGCCCCGACGATCGCTGCGCGGCTGTCGCTGGCGAGGATGTCCTCGACATTAAAACTGACGGGCTCTGTCAGCGCGCGGATATCGCGGATGAAATCGGCGACCGCCTGGCGGCCGGTTTTACGGCCGATCCAGGGCAGCACCCCATCATCGCCCTGGATTTCAAATCGGAGGTCGGCGTCGAACTGGGCGGCGATCTCGGCCGGATCACGGCCGCTGCCGATCCCTTCCAGAAGCTTCTTTGCAATGGCGATGTTCTGCTGTTGGCTCATCTTGTGTCTCCATGATCGGCAGGTTGGGCAACTCGACGCTCGCGCGTCACGCGCCCGTTGGGTCCAGAAAGGTGTAGAACGCCGCGATCCGTCTCGCGTTCACAACGGCGAGGTCGAGTCCGGTGACCCGGTGCGGTTCGTGTAGTGGGCCGAATGCCCAGGCCAGCCGCCCGCTATCTTGCAGGGCGTCAACGCTGCCGATCTGCGAAAACACATGGTCCGGAAACTGCGCCTGGAGAGCGACAACCGCTTCGTCTAAGGCGCGATGGCCCACATGCCGACCGCGCGGATCGCAGAAGAGGCAGTCGCGATTGAATATTGCCTTGATCGCGGTCGTGCGCCTCGCCGGATCGCGCTCGCCGAAGTCCTCGTGAAGATTGTGCGCCAGCACAGTCTCGATGCTGTTTGACATGCTCAGGTCTCCTCTGTCCGCGATCAGACTTGGGCCTGCCCGCCATCGGCGAATAGTTCGGCGCCGGAGACGAAGCTGGAGTCGTCTGAAGCGAGGAACAGCGCCGCGCTGGCGATCTCGTCCGGATCGGCGACCCGGCCGATCGGTAGGGCCGACGCCATCTGATCGAGCATGCCCTGCTGTGCTGTCTTGTCGTCACCGGCCAGGCCGACCAGGCCAGGCGTCTCGGTCGCTCCCGGGCTCAGCACATTGAACCGAATCCGACGTTCCTTGAGGTCCAGCGTCCAATGCCGGGCGAGGCTGCGGACCGCGGCCTTGGAGGCGCCATAGACGCTGAAGGCCGGTATAGCGACGATGCTGGCGGTCGAACCGGTGAGGATTTCCGAGGCCCCGTCGACCAGCAGCGGCAGCGCCTTCTGCACAGTGAACAGCACGCCTTTCACGTTGCGTCCGAAGGTATCGTCAAACTGCTCTTCGGTGATGCTCCCAAGCGGCAAGTTCGAGCCTCCGCCGGCATTGGCGAACAGGATATCGCTCCGACCGGCGCCGGCCCTCACCTGGGCGTAGAGCCGATCCAGGTCGGCCATATTCGAAGAGTCGGCCTGTACGCCCGTGACGCTCCCGCCAATGGCGGCGACCGCCCTGTCGAGTTCGGCCTGGCGGCGTCCCGTGATGAACACGTGCGCGCCTTCCGCCGCAAAGCGCTTCGCGCTAGCGAAGCCGATCCCGGTCGTGCCGCCGGTAACGACGGCGATTTTTCCCATGAGCCTATTGGCCAAGTGAGTCCACCCTTAGGGGTTGGATGGGAATGGAGGTCGCCGGGGCCGTCAGGCGGCCTGGCGGTCGGGCTCGCCGAGCGCCGCTTGCATGGCGGCCTGGCGCTGCTCAGGGCTGATGTTCAGGCCCTCCGCGCGGATCACCTCAACGTCAGTCACGCCGAGAAGGGCGAAGGCGGCGCGCAGGTGGGTTTCCTGGAAATCCCAGGCGGCTGAAGGCGAGCCTTGTGCGTAAAGGCCGCCGCGGGTGGATGCAATCACCACGCGCTTGCCGACGACGAGGCCCTCGGGTCCCTTTTGCGTGTAGCGGAAGGTCACGCCCGCGATCGAAATGCGGTCGATCCAGGCCTTGAGCACGCTGGGGATACCGAGATTGTACATGGGCGCGCCAACGACCACGACGTCAGCATCCAGAAACTCCCGCAGAACCGTGGCATTGGTCTCGGCCCGTGCGCGTGTTGCGGCGTCCAGGCTGTCCACGGGTTGGCGGTTGGCGGCCAGATCCGCTCCCGTTAGATGCGGCAGAGGCGCCGCGTCGAGGTCGCGATAGATCACCTCAAGTTCGGGCTGTTCCCTCTGGATGCGCTTGACCACGGAGCGGGTGAGATGGCGCGAGGCGGAGGCTTCGCCCAACAGGCTGGAGTCTATCTGTAAGAGCTTCATGGCGGTTCTCCCAAGCTTTGTTTGCGATGGCCATGAACTTATGGGCGGGACGTTCTGGCGAATAGTCGTTGGATTTGGGACTTATTGTTCTATTGTTGGAACGAATTCGGTGAATGAGGGCGGGCATGCAGGATCTGAATGACCTTCGTTTCTTCGCGGCGGTGGTGAGCAGCGGCGGGTTCTCCAAGGCCGCGCGTGATCTCGGCCTGCCCAAGTCACGCCTCAGCCGGCGGATCGCCCAACTTGAGGCCGATCTCGGCGTCCGCCTGCTGGAGCGCTCCACCCGGCGGCTCAAGGTCACCGAGGTCGGACAGGAGGTCTATGCGCAAGCGGTGACGGCGGCGGCGGCGGGAGAGGCTGCGGCCGAGGCGGCCTTGCGGGTGCGCGCGGAGCCGCAAGGGCTTGTCCGCATGAGCTGCCCGCTGAACCTCCACGACGGAATTGCCCGTCGCCTGCCGGCTTTCCTGAACGACCACCCGCGGCTGCGCCTTCAGATCCTGTCGACCAATCGGCGGATCGACTTGATCGAAGAGCGGATCGACGTCGCCGTGCGGGTGCGCGAGCGTCTTGACACGGACGGCGATCTGCAGATGCGGCGGATCGGCGTCAGCCGGCGCATCGTCGTTGCCAGCCCCGTCTTCGTCCGGGAGTATGGCAAGCCGCACACGCCGCAAGACCTGGCCGGTCTTCCCCTGCTGGACGCCAATGAAGTACCTGGCCAATCCGTTTGGCGGCTTTCGGCTGGTGACGACAGTCACTGCTCGATCGAATTTGACGCGCGGCTGGCGGCGGGCGACCTGAAGACCCTCCTCGCCGCCGCCCTGGGCGGGGCGGGGGCCGCCCTCTTGCCGGAGAACGAATGCGGGGCAGACCTCGAAGCGGGACGATTGATTCGCCTGTTGCCAGAGTGGGGGGTCGCCGACGGCATCCTCCACCTCGTGTTCACATCGCGTCGAAGCATGCTTCCCAGCGTCCGAGCGGTGATCGATTTCGCGGCCAAGGCGTTGATAAATGCAGATCGGTTATTGTCCTGAATATAGGTCGATAAGTTGCATGACGGCTATCTACTGGACGATTGTTCCAGACGTTAGGTAAGGCCGAACGTTCAGGCCCGTGCATCACGTGCGGGCGACGAATTCTGGAACATCGCCATGCTGCAACTTCGCGGGCGTGACAGCACTGTCACGTTGACGTCTCGGTCAGAGTTTCCAGTTATTCCGGCCAGATGTGAAAGCTTCGAAATTCTCTGTATCGTGGCCACCGTTTTCCGGCCGAGATCATTTCACATGCCGTCTGGCTCTATTTCGGGTTCCCACTCTGTCTGAAAATGGTCGAAGATCTGCTGGCTGCTCTTGTTCTGACCCCTTGTACGGGCAGCATGCCGCTTTCCGCCCAAAATCGGTCTTGGAACCTTCGAAATGCTTTTTCGAGCGGCAACGTTCTAATGGATTGCTTTCCTTGACGAGCGAAAAGTGATGCGCATGTTTTGCCAAAACGTTGGCAGACCAAATTCTCAGTATAAACGGCTTAAGCAGCGCATATTCTCAAATTAAATGGATTTTCTCAAATTTGGTGGCTAGTAACCGGGGCAAAATCGGTGGCGGACACGGCGTTATGACTCGGTTACCACTCAGAATGATCGAATGGAAGTGACCGGATCCCCTCGGCGGCAACAGCGTAGATTCGGCCTCGAATGGCACTGCCGAGCCGCCATCATTTGGCCCATTCCTGACTGCCGGTGTGAGTGGCATTGCTCTCCTTCGTCGGATTTCAGATCCCGATCCGCGTCCAAAGTTCGGACGAAGTAACCCAGCTATACGGGGTAAAAGGGGGCTGTAGCACAGAGTAGCGTGCGAATTGGCTGGGTCCGCTTTGCGCCCAATTGGACTCTTCTGGCACCACTCCCAGTCACGCTTGCATGAAAACCACCTACGCCGGCAGGCCGGCTTCACACCAAGCTTCTTGTAAGGGATCGGCCAACGCAGCCGGTAGCGCAAGCGCAGCGCAGAATTCCGCCGAGCTGAATGATGGCTGCAACGCAAGGACGCGCGAGGCGGCCACTTTCCCTTCCTCCAGTCGGCCAAGTTTGACCAGCGGCGCCACCAGGAAGCAGTGCGAAACGCTTACGTTCGGACCGGATTGGATGGCGCGACGGGCGGCGTTTGCCGCCTCTTCATATCGTCCCGTTAGGAAATAGGCTATGGAGAGGGCGTGATGCGAGTAAAAGTTCGCGCGCTCTTGAACGGGGCTGATTCCAAGCGCTCGCTCGCTGTAATCAATGGCGCGCTCGGCCTCGCCGCCATAGGCCAATGCAATGGCACCAAGCAGCAGTGGCAAAGCAGAAGAAGGGCTGAGCGCGAGTGCCTGTTCGAATGCCTGGAAAGCAGTGGCTCTATCGTGCTCCACCATCGCGATGACGAATCCGCCGAGCCCCAGCGCCGTCGCGTCATCTCGACCATGAGCAAGGGCTGCGTGGGCATGGCGAATGGCCGCCACGCGATTGTCTTCGCTGTGCTCGGCGCGGACGAATAGAATCTCGTGGCACCACGCGAGCAAGCCGTGGGCGCCGGCATAGTCAGCCTGCAAAGCGAGCGCCCTCTCCAATAGCGGGATACCCTTGACGGCCTCTTCGGGCGTCGCGGTGTAGACATGCGGAATTGCGCGCAGAACGAGGTCATAGGCGTCGAGGCTGTCTGGCCGTTTACGTCTGACGCGCTCGATTTCCGCCTCACGCAAGTTCGGTTCGATCGCACCGACCACGCTCAGAGTGATTTCGTCCTGTAACTTAAAGATATCTTCGAATTCGCGGTCGTAACGCTCCGCCCACAAATGCGCGCCGGTCCCTGCCTCAATGAGCTGGGTGCTGACCCTCACGCGCCTGCCAGCTCGCCGGACGCTGCCTTCCAGCACGTACCGCACGCCGAACTCCCGACCGATCTGCTTAACATCGATGGCCTTACCTCTGTAAGTGAAGCTTGAGTTGAGGGCGATAACGAGCACCCCTTTGATCCGCGCGAGTCCAGTGATGATCTCCTCGACTACTCCATCGGCGAAATATTCCTGCTCGGGGTCGTCAGAGAGGCTCTGGAAGGGCAAGATTGCAATTGACGGTCTGTCGGACAGCGCATGCATTGCTTGCGTCATCGGAACGGCCACCGAACTCTCGTCCTGCGGCGGGCTGACCGGCCCGATGTAACGATAGCCACGGCGCGGCAGCGTCTCGATCCAGTTCTCGCCGCCGGGCTCTTGCCCCAGGACGCGGCGCACGGCCGCGATCTGAACGGTCAAATTGCCTTCCTCGACTACGAGCCCGGCCCATCCTGCCTCGATCAACGCGTCTTTGGAGACCGGCGCGCCCGCACGCTCGACCAGCACCTGCAACAGTGTCACCGCGCGTTGGCCCAGGCCGACCGGTTCGGCGCCGTGGAACAGAATTTTGGCCTGTCCATCGAGCCGGAAGGGCCCAAGTTGGTGCGTGGTTGCCATTGCAGGATTACCCAGAGCTTGGAAGAATTTTGGAATTTTTTCAGGAGAATTTCACGACTTTTCGCCGGGCTGGGACCAGATTTAGCACCTGTCAATTACGGACCCAACGAAGGATTACGATGAATTTGCCCCAGGCTCCGCCGCGCTAGCGTCCCGTCGTGAGAGCTTGGGGTATCAAAAAATCTAGCTAAGCAGAGCAATCAGATGATCCATCATGTATCAATCCCGGCACGTGAGCCGCAGCACGTTGCCCAGGTTCTGGCGGAACTGGTGAAGGGCCAGTGCATTCCATTCCGCCCGCTCGAGGGGGCATTCATGGCGACGACCGGCGACGCGAACGGCACGATGATCGAGGTCTACCCGGAGCGCACGGCACTCGAAATACCGGACCGTGACGATCAAGTCGTTTTCGCGGAAAATCCGGCACCCCCGCAAACTTGGCCGTTCCACGTGTTGCTGTCGGTGCCGCACGAGGCAGAAGAGGTCGAGCGGATCGGCGCTCGCGAAGGCTGGCGTTCCAAGACCTTCGGCCGCGGCATGCGGGGTCACAAGCCGTTCTTCCATGTCATCGAGTTCTGGCTGGAAAATCGGCTGCTGATCGAGGTCGCAACACCAGCGATGGCGCAGGAATACCTCGATTTTCTCCGGAAGGGCGTCCAGACCCCAAAGATGAGCGACCCCGAGTCTTCCCAGTTGATGCGAGCGACTCATTTCAAAGAGCCGATGAAATAACTCGCCTGACGTAAGTACGACAACAGGTGAACACACAAAGAGAAGTGTAGATGATTAAAATCAGTGTATTTCTAACGCGTCGCCATGATCTCACGCGTGAGCAGTTCAGCAAGTATTGGAAAGACAAGCACGCATCGCTACTCATGAGCTTGGATTCGTTCAAGTCGAGTGTACGGTGCTACACCCAACAGCATTCAGTGAACAACGTGCCGGGAGATTTTCCCAATGCGCCCTACGATGGGGTCGCCGAGGTGTGGTTCGACGACCTGTCATCAGCGATGACCATGTTCGGCCATCAAGACTATGCCTGCATTGTCGTAAAAGACGAAGAGAATTTTCTTGATCGAACGAAAACGGCGTTGTTCGTCTCATCCGAAACACCTATAATGTAGTAATTATAGTTGCTTTAGCTCGCAATTACTTACCACCGCGACCATAATCGACAACGAACGAAAGAATTGCGCGGCAGTCGGAGCAAAAGACGACGGTCGACGTTCTTCCAGCAAGCCGGAAATCTCGTATTCTTTTCGCGAAGGTATATGACGCGAACTCGAACGAGAGAATAGGCGCCGGCGCGCCCATACGGGCGATTTGCCAGCCAGACCCCAATTCATTCACCGCGCTACGCAGAGATTAATTGGCACGCATCACAGAGGTGATGGCGTAGGCAAGCCGCGGAACTGAACTGAAAGGATCAAACGATGAATGGAACCCTCCGCCCGATCGGGCAGAAACCCGTCCTACACCATGTGACATTCAAGACCACACGCATCGGTGAGATGGCCGCGTGGTACAAAGCGGTCGTTGGCTGCGAAGCGAGCTTCAACTTTGCGGGCGGCGCGTGGACGACAAATGACGCAGCGAACCATCGTGTCGCTTTTCTTACCACGCCCGGCGTTATGGACGATCCCAACAAAATCTCCCATAGCGGCATGCACCATACGGCGTTCGAGTTTGGCACACATCAGGCTCTCTTTGATAATTATGAGCGCCTGGCGGAGGTGGGAATTCTGCCTCATATCTGCTTCGACCATGGGTTGACGATGTCGTTCTATTATCTCGACCCCGATGGAAACAGTGTTGAATTGCAGAGCGACAATTTTGGCAATTGGATTCATTCCTCCCACTGGATGCAAACGTCGCGCGAGTTCGCTCGCGAACCGATCGGCGTGGAGATCGATCCGCCGAAGATGCTAGAGGCGCTCAAAAACGGCGTGTCGCTGTCGGACCTTCTCAAGAAGACCCGCGCAGGCGAATTTCTGCCCGAAAGGCCTGGTGAAATCCGCTTGCCGCTCTAACAGGCTGTTAAACCTCACCGAATCGCAGGGTGAACAGACCGGAATCGCAGCGGGAAGGTTGTTCGCTTTTTCAAAAACCTGCTAATTGCGACGGAGCGTCGTGGACGTGAATCCACCGAATTTGTCTCGGTACCTGGCTGGCTGACAAACAGGCGAGGTTGGTAAAGCCGCTGTCAAAGGCGGCGTCCACGGTCGAGCCGGGGCAGGGCGCCAGCAGGATTTACTGAGCGTTCTCCAATAGACATTCGGTCAAATGGTCGCGCGGCGAACCCCCGAAATAGCGCTGACAATTCGCCTCCATCACCCGAATGCGGTGGCGCTGCGCACGTCGAACAAGGAGAACGCGAATGGAAGGGAAAAATTTGTCGATTCAAGCCGAGGATGCTCGTGGTCGACAAGGACCGCGAACTGCGCTGGAGGGGGCGCCTGATTGTCAAAGGCCTGCTTGAAGGCGCGCATTATTGGGTGCTCAGCCGCAACGCAAGCGGCGGCACCGACATCGTCCATGGCGAGACCTTCAAGGGCCTGTTGGTGTGGATCATCAAGCCCGAGGAGCTCAGGGTCGAATTTGAGCGGATGAACCGCGACATGGCGGCGGAGATTGCGCGCCGCTGTTCGGCACCACCTGCGTCCGCCGTCGCCGAATGAAGGGGCGCACGACCTGATAATATCAATTGAGATAAACTGGAGGCGATCGGCAATTTCGATCACCTCCTATCCCAATGGGCTACACAAACGGAGCATTGGATAGCGGCTGAGGACGCTTCCCAATGAAAATGGAGGCAACTGAACCATGGAAAAGTCATTTATACTGATCGTTCTCTTGTTCGCAGCGCTCGCGACCGGCGGACTGGTCGTCAATTGGATAGGATTAGGACGCGCGATGGCCCGGCCTTCGGTTTCTACCTATGTTGAATTCCATCAGCATACCAATCGCACTTTTGATCCCTACATGCCTATCGTGGTTATCGGCGCTCTGGCAGGAGGTGTAATCCTTGCTGTGATGTATGGCGTTCATTCCATCCCCGGACAACTCGCCGCAGCGGGGGCAGCTTGCTATGCGCTCGTAATTATAATTGGCGTGCCCACATGTGTTCGCATCAACCATCAAATCGCGTCCTGGTCCATTCAGGATCCACCGTACGACTGGGCCCAGAGGCGCGCGCGATGGATTCGGTTCCACATCATTCGAACCTTATTCTCCGTTCCCGCATTTGCCGTTTACGTTCTTGCCGTGATGTCAAATATCGGTCGATAACGAGATGACCGATCCCAATGCCAAGGGACAGCGGCCATCTGATTGCTGAGGCGCGCCGAGCGCGTACCGCTGACGGCATTTTTGTAACCAAGCCGAGCCTATCATTCGCATCTGAGGCGCCGGAAAATCGACCGATCGGTGCCAATAATCGGCAAAACCGAGCCGATTTTGAATCTGCGAAATTCTCCCTTGAATTCTGGAGCATAACCCCACTTGAGTGAATCGGTTCTTCCCAAATCGGCGTTGAGGTTGTTCAGACTTTTCTCCTGGATAAAGGTGGTCGGGAATGTCGAAAGCCATCTCATTTGATCTTCTCGTGCGTGTTTTGTCGGCGTTGGCGCCGGAGATACCCCTGTTGCTTTGCAACTGAACCCTAAGAATGTACTCGTTTCGTCACGGCTTGCCATTTAATCATGAGAATCTGCTCGATAGGATTATCAAATTAACTGCCTCTGTGATGCGTGGCGATGCCCGCTTGCTTTCGCGTTCAGTTTCTCCGTGGCATCGCTGATCGGGTCATGTTGCGGCTGAGCATTCGGAGCACCTGTGGTCCGGCGAGTTCTCGCATTTGGCCTACCATTGTCGGACCGGACTCTCGACGCAGAAACTTGCGGATCACGTCCGCCTTACGGCAGGCCTCCCCTCAGTCAGTGTCATCGATCTCATCGGCAAACGGTTCGGACATCGCGGCCCTCGGCGCAAAAATATGAGATCGATCATTCTCATATAAAGTGCCAAAATCACGTGGCGATTATCATAATTAACTGCCAATTATCAGATTATGTGCCTGCGTAACGCATTAATACCATTGAAAGACGATTCTTGAGATTAAATGGAATACCACAGCTCCAATCTCGCGACCGTGGCCGTCGCCGTGACGTTGCAGAAAACCACTGTCGATGGAGACGCCAAGCCCGGCGCCTACCTGCGCACCTTGGGCGCGCCGGCCAGCTATTCCTATCGCGCTCCTTGTTCGCCATGCAGGCTGCCAATGCCAGGCCCCCAGTGAGGTCGCAATGGGGGCCGGTACTTCATCATCGCGGCACGATCGTCTGACCGGATCGTCAGAACCAACCTCTTACTTTGAACCATACCAAGGGAATGACGGCGCTGAGAATGATCACTGTCCAACCGTATTGATAACCCCAAGCCCAGTCATATTCCGGCATGTTCTTGAAATTCATGCCATAGACACCGGCCAGAAGTGTCGGCGGGATGCCGACGATTGAGACAATGGTCAAGACCCTAAAGATGTCGTTCTGAGCTATGCCGATCAACCCGACCAGGGCGTCCAGAACAAACTGAACCTTGCTTGCCAACTGCTCCTCATATTCAATCAGAGAATGGATATCCTGACTTAGGCTCACCAGGCGCGGTCCCAGCGCCCCTCCGGACCAATCGCGTGCATGTTGCTCGGTATAAGCGACGATGCGCCCCAGGCCTTGGAGTCCGTCCCGCACTTCTGCGAGCCTGTCACCCAGGCGCCCTACCTGGCGCAGTTGTTCTCGCAGGATGCGGTTGGCGCGCGCGGCGTGTCGGCCACCGGGGTCCTCTGCCTGAAAGGCGTCAACCGACAGGCCATTCAGTTCCCCGGCCAGGTGTTCAAGCACATCAGCGACACGATCAACGATCTCTTCGCAAAGCAAGGTGAATACTTCGAGGCTGGAATTGGGGCCGTCCTGACCAGCGGCGAATTTGGCGGCGACAGCGTCGAAGGTTGGCAGCGGCATAAATCGGACGGTGACCAATCGATCCGGCGACAGCACGAAACCAAGTGGAGGAGTGGCTTCAGCGCCACCCGGACGTCGAGCGGCCGATGGGGTGCTCATGTAAAGGACACCGCTGCGATTTCTCAGGCGGCTGGACGCCTCGATCTCGCTGAGAGTTCCCAGGGAGGGCAGTGTCGCGCCGATCGTCTCTTCCACATTCGTCGTTTCGGCGCTGGTGGGGGTGAGGAGGTCGAGCCACATCGCGCTGGACGCAACAGCGCCTGGCTGCCCCATCTGACCGCTGTGCGGTGGGGGGAAAACATTTAGCATGCTTGCTGGTCGCTCCGCAGACTATGAAAGCTCCCCGCCTGCCCGATAATGGTCTATCCAACGGTGCTTCGCTACAGAAAGAGCGATGACGCTTTTGCACTATGGTTGACGATGTCATTGACCGCTGGCAACTTGTGCCCATGGCGCGACTAGCCGATGCGGACTGGTGCATTCGCATTACCGTGCCACTCCGGCACCGCCCCAGACCGACATTGACCTTGCATGGTTTATGTGCGTATCGAGATGGTACCGACACCGACTAATCGCTGCAGCAGATGGACCTCGGTCTTCGCGGAAAAACAGTTCTGATCACCGGCGGATCGCAAGGCATTGGCTTGGCCACGGCTCGGGCTTTTGCCGCAGAGGGATGCAATTTGCATCTCACGGCGCGGACTGAGTCCCAACTTCGCGAGGCACAGCGCGAGATCTTCGATAGATTCGCCGTACGGGTGGAGATCCATCCGATGGATGCCAGCGTCGCTGAAAACGCTCGACCTCTCGCCCAAACATGCAGCGACGTCGACATTCTGGTAAATAACGCCGGCGCGGTTCCTGGCGGCAATCTCCAAGAGGTTGACGAAGCTCTCTGGCGCAGGGCGTGGGATTTGAAAGTCTTCGGCTACATCAATCTGACGCGCGAGATCTACAGGATAATGGCCGAGCGGGGAAATGGCGTAATTGTCAATGTCATTGGCACCGCCGGAAACATAGTCCCGGCGAGCTATATTGTCGGCGTCAGTGGAAGCGCCTCACTTGTCGCCTTCACGCAGGCGCTGGGCGGTGTGAGTCTCGATCGGGGTGTGCGCGTTGTTGGCGTCAGTCCCGGCGACGTACTCAACGAGCGCGGCGTCAGGTTCCTCAAGCAACAGGCGGGCGAGACCCTGGGGGATCCGGAGCGCTGGCGCGAGCAGCTTGAACATCAACCTGGCAAGCGCGCAGCGACGGAGGAGGATATTGCCAACGCCATCCTCTTTATCGCTTCGGATCGCGCCGGCTACATCAGCGGCGAGGTGCTGACGGTCGACGGCGGCCTCCGCTTTCGCCAGCGCGTATTGTAGGTTCCCACTGAAGATGCGCGGTTCCCAGACGCCGTTCTCAAACGTGGCAAGGACGACCTGTGAGAGCAGGATGACTTTGAAGTGAATCGGCGGTTTCTCATATGCGTTGCAGTCTGCGCGCCTGCGCGTATCAATTGAGAGCATGACCTCTAACGCCATTTTGCGCGATCCGACTGACTTGGTTCCGATCGAACGCGAACTGGCCGCACTCTCCTCCTCTGCTAGGGGCGAGCCCGATTAGCCGCCGCTCGCGCTGTGCAGGGCGATCCTACTTTCGGTGCGTACGATCTATCGGATGTGAAGCTGGCCGAGTGTCGCACTGCACTTTATCGTGAGATTGCGACTGCTTCGGTCAAATACTCTATTTACAGATGAGACTCCTGCTTAAGGAACCTCAATTTAGCTGCAGTGGTCGAACTTAATTGGTTTCATCATTCAAGCGGCCGTTGGCCCGAAAAGCGGAGGATATGCACGAACAACTGTACATTGGAGCTCACGAACGATTTCTCGAGCCCTGTCCTTACGAGTGTGGTCGTATCTGCAATAATCACCCACGTTGAGCGGTCAGAATCTCATGTTAAATGCAGTAGTCCAAGCGCAAATCTCATATTAAATACAAATTCTCAGATTAGCTACAAGCCTAACGCTTTGATTTCGATAGATGCGCTGTCTCATCATTAACTACAGCACGACATCGGAGTTGGCTATGAGATCATTCGATGCGAGCGCCGAGAAATGGAGGCCACACGTTCTCAGTCTCCTGCGCATCGTTGCCGCGCTGTTGTTCCTTGAGCACGGGTTGCAGAAATTCTTCGGTTTTCCCTCGGCAGCGCCACCAATGACGCCCCTTCTCTACGTGCAAGGCGTGCTCGAAATCCTCGGCGGCCTTCTTCTGTTTCTTGGGGTCTATACACGGCCAGTTGCTTTCGTTCTCGCGGGCGACATGGCCGCAGCCTATTTCATCGCGCATTTACCGAGATCCTTTTTCCCGGCGATCAATGGTGGCGATGCGGCAGTCCTGTTCTGCTTCGTGTTCTTGTTCATCTTCTTCGCCGGTGGTGGTCCATGGAGCGTCGATCGGGCGGTGCGGAAGCAGGATTAGAGGCAGTGGCGGCGACCTCATCGCGATCGGCTGGCAGGATCGCATCAATGCCGTGCTGCGAGAAGCATCAAGTATCGGAAAGGATCAAGGCTAGTGCCCAGATGAGCTTATTGCCGAAAATGACGGCTGACACCTATCGCACGGGGCGAAATCCGTCGCCCCTAAGACGAAAATCCGTCCCAAAACTTCATTGGCTAGGCAACTGCCTTGTTTCGCTAACGCCGCGCATTGCGAGTTCTAGCGTTGTTTCCAGACGAATGACTCGCTCGGTTAAGCTCTCGATCTTTGCTTGCTGCTCTTTGACGGTGCCAGCTAATGATACAACTTTTTCGTTCATTTTGATAACGGTCGTAAGAGCGTCCCAGACCTTGTCCGTGACACCCATTACGACTTGCCTCCCAAAATGGACGCGATCCGCTTGTTCGACTCCGCGACAAAAGAAAGCGCATCATCGAGTGCACTGTTTGCTTCTTTCGTGGATGCATTAACGCGATCGACGAGGGCGAGAATTTCCTGTTCGTCATCGGACGGCGTAAAACCCTGCACCGCTTGCCGCATGAGTTCGCTCACATTCAATCCAAGCCGCTTTGCAGTCTGTGTGATTGCCCGCTTTTGCCCCGTCGTAACTTGCACCACGATCCGTTCAGTAGCCGCCGCCATCTTCACTCTCCTATGTACATGTCCATAGCATGTACATATTCCTATTTTGGTCGGCGAGGTCAAGGTCTTCTTGGAACCTCTTCGGGCCTCCCAAAAGCATCACCCTTGGAGAAATTTTTCCATTGGTTGTTTCTCCGACCAATCCCAGAAATATGTTGATTCCTCAATTCAGCCGCCCCTCATCGGCGAAGCTTGTAGAACCATTCTACAAACTTGGCTGTCCAAGGAACCCGCCTCGACCGCCAGGTCAGCCGTAACTTGAGAAGAAAGCAAGCAGCGCATCAATATGAGGAATTCATATCGCAGGTGAAGCGGATCGTTCCCGTGGGGACGAAGGGCAAGATGATTTCGTTGAGAGTCCGGAACCGGCTGCGCGAAGGCCTGCGAGGTCGGGGTCAGAACAAGAGCTGTTCAAAATCCAGCGCTAAGAACATTCTGAAAATTTTTCAGAGAGTTAGCCCAAACGAGGAATCGCAGTTTTCCGCTTATTTGGGTGCGCAATTGGCCTAGTTCGCGGTCTTTGTTCTTAATTTGTCCGCCTAGCGCATGATTTTGAACGATCGTGTCCCGCCGCGTGGTGTAGCTATTGAGCGTCAGGACGTTTTCCGGCGAAGGCCGGCAGTTTTTCAGCCTGCCATAGCGGGCAAGCTGGCGATGAGATCATCGCCGATAGTGGCGATGGTTTTGCTGCTCCGCGCTGCCCTTCGGGTCCAGCGTGATGTAGCGCCCGCGCTGAACGGCCCATTCGTCATTCTGTTCGAGGAGCAGAGCGCCGACGAGACGGCGTATGGCTTGATCATTTGCGAAAATGCCGACGACATCGGTTCGGCGTTTGATCTCGCCGATGGGGCGCTCGATCGGATTGGACGAATGCAGCTTGGTCCAATGAGCCTGCGGGAAGGCCATGTAGGCCAAGACGTCGGTCTCGGCCTCGTCCATCATCGTGGCCAAGGTCGGAATCTTGGGTCTGAACTGGTCGGCGACGGCCCGGAACTGCTTTCGGGCTGCGGCGGCATCTGGCTGGGCGAAGGCGGTGGCGATCAGGGCCGCGATAACGCGCTTGCCCTTCCTGCCGACATGAGCGGCGACATTGCGCATGAAGTGGATCGTGCAGCGCTGCCAGGAAGCATTGAAGACTTTGGTGACAGCAGCCTTGATGCCCTTGTGATCGTCAGAGACAACGAGCTTGACACCGGCAAGGCCCCGCGCGGTCAGCTTGCGCAGGAAGGCCATCCAGAAGGTCTCGGCTTCCGACAGGCCAATGTCCATGCCCAGTACCTCGCGCCGGCCATCGGTGTTGTCCGCGCAAACGCAAAGCCTTTGTCGCGAGGCCACCGCGATGGTGACGGCGACACTGACAATGCGGCCGGCCTGGCGGACCTTGAGGTAGGTGGCATCGATCCACAAATAGGGCCATTCGCCCTGAAGGGCGCGCTCCAGGAAGGCTTCGACACGTTCATCGATCTCTCCTTGACCGACAGGCAAATGCTCGCATTTGCCGTAAGGGACGCACAGGCGCGACACCTGGCTCTTGGAGATGCCGCTCATGCCCAGGGACTTGACCAGCTCGTCGACTGAGCGGGTCGACACGCCCTGGATATAGGCCTCCTGGATCACCGCCGTCAGCGCCTTCTCGGCCATCCGGCGCGGCTCAAGGAAGCCGGGGAAGTAAGAGCCCTTGCGCAGCTTGGGGATGCGCAGCTCCACCGTGCCCGCCCGCGTCTCCCAATCACGGTCGCCCTTTCATGGTTCGCAAGCAAACCATCAAAGGGCAATGGGATAGCCGTTGCGCTGGGCCAGCCGTTCGACGCTCTTCTCCCCATAGCCGGCACCAGTCAGGCTACCAGGCTCCAGCTCCATCAGGCGCAGGGCCGTGAAGCCAATCATCTCTCGCAGCAAATCGGCATCGGGGTTCTTCTCAACAAGCGCGCGAAGCTGCATCATCTCGTCGGTCATTGGTGGTTCCTCGGATAGGTTTGTGTGAGCAAACCAACCCTAACCGGAAAGTCGCCAATGACCGCCCGCAAGCCCGTTCGCTCGCTACGGCGCTATTGATGGGCGCGCGAGCAAACGGCCTTGCTACGTCGAGCTACACCAATCCCGGGGACACGATCTCCGATGATCTGCAATTCATATCTGAGGGGACATCCGCTCGTAGTTGGGCCGCCTGTTCAAGGCTATCGGAATGACCAGCCCGTGTTGGGTATTCCGTTGTTTCATCGTCAGACACTGATTTTCGTGGCTCCGGAAGCATAATTCGTCATTGAGTGAGAGACCGCCCGCATTCGGATCGGCTGAGGCTGTGTGAAACTTTTCTTGGTCCGAGATTCTGCCGGTTGTGTTGTAGGCTGGCCGCCGGCATGGTGCTTTGCGCACAAAAATGCCCGGCTCAAAGGCCGGGCACATCCGGCACTATGTAGCAAATTCCCCAAGCAACCTATCGGTCTAAGCTGCCTGCCAAGCTGAAATCCCCGCCAACCTCCTTGGAAGGGTCAACAGTTCGTAACCGTCTGTGATTCCGACACGCCATCTTTTTTGGCCATCTGTGGACGGAGCCAGCGCGGGGCTTTTTCAGTTGATTGTTCGGCGCTCCAGCGCCCTGTCAGCGCGGGCAGTGACCTCAACTGCTGGGCACCGTTCGCGTGCCCGGCCTTTTTGTTTGTGTAGCCGGTGCGCAGCTGCGGGTTTGGTGGGCAATCGCTAAAACCAAACTGTCAATTACATCGATTTAGAGTATTCAGATACCGATTTTTCGTTAGCCAATGTTATTGTGCGGGGAACCGCCCATTTTTATAATCTGCGCAGTCGAACCGTAGCCCTGTTATGTAGGTCACAATGGCAGCGGTGATCGTCTACAGTTATACGGTCTTCGACCAAGGGAAGCTGATTGGACCGCCTAGCAAGCGAACAGCGCGTAACATTGCTCACATCGGCGGCCAGGTGATTTGGGAAACGGCGCAAGTGGTTGCTGTGCGCGACTTGCGTGAAGACGGACGGTATCTCTCGAAATACTATGATGAGCCCTGGGACGACGATCAGGATGCAGCGATGAAGGCGGCGGAGTAGTTGCGCTACTCAACTACATCGAAGGGAATGCCCCGATTCTTGAGATAATCCGGGAAGCGCTTCTGCGTGGTTTGTGGGCGATTGAGCAGCACTCCGCCGTGACAGCTCAGGAGGGATCGATATGATGAAATGGCAAGAGGTCGCACTGGCGTACGAAGAAGCGCCCCTCCACGCTATCGGCCTCATTGGTCACGAGAATAACGAGTCGCAAATAGCGGCCTGCCTGCGGTGGAGCGTTGCCGTTGCTGCGCTGAATTCGCTAACGAAGGAGGAATACAATCAGGCCGGTTTCTTCCTGACCGACAGGGGCAGGCTGACGCGTGAAATGCTCAAGTTCATTTCGGCGACCGTCGAGCAATACGGCAATGAAGAGGAAGTGTGGCAGGCGAGGCAGGCCCGGAATTAATGGGGAATAACCTCCTGCGTGTGGCCGGCCAAACTGCCCTCATCGGGGTGGGCCAGATGTCCTTCCTTGATGCGCAGTCGCCGCGCCGTATGCCGCCATCAGCTCGGCGAACTGCGCAACCGTGTCGCTGGCATCGCCCTCGCCGATCCGGATCGCAGCTTGCGCGACATCGCCAGTCAGCTCGAACGGATGCGGGAGCGGACGCCACGCGGTGGTCGGCAATGGGCCGCTTCCTCGGTGAAGTCCCTGCTGGACCAGGTACGCCACTTTCGCTTGGTCGTGCCTCAGACACGGGACGATGCCTGAGACCCAGACTTGCGCTTGGCTTGCATCTTTGCGGTAAATGCCTCCAGCAATGGCCTGAGCCCGTCCTCATCCGTGAGTGCAAGGGCCTCGCTTACAGCAAGCCAGCGGGTCTCGCGCTGGGCGATTTCTGGCCAGGTTCCGAGTTGTCGCTTCACCGCGAGAGGATAGACGGTGACTTCGCACGCGATAGCACGCCCATCCTCATCAAGCAGCTTGTCATAGGTGTAGCGACCAAGGGGGATGCTGCTGACCCTTCCCTGCACGCCGGCCTCCTCGAAGGCTTCCCGAGCCGCCGACTTTGCCGGCTTCAGCCGCCTTATCGGCCAGCCCTTCGGAATGATCCAGCGATGCCGGGTGCGCGAGGTGAGCAGCAATACCTCGACCTCGCCGGCATCGTTGAGGCGATATGGCAACGCGCCATACTGAACCCGAACAGTGCTGCTGTTCGACCGGCCCTTTGTGATGGCTCTACTCCCCGGGGTCACACCGTGAATGGCGACCTGCCCACACGGGATCAGGGGCTCGGTTCAACAAGACGACTTGGTAGTAGATCGCCTTGCCGCTCCAGCACCGGATAGGCTGCCGCGCTGACAATGTGGCTGTTGATCAGCTTCATGTCGCGCAGAATGTCCAGATAGAGCGCACTTGCCTGCGCCTCGTCGAGGCGAGCGGACCGAAGGCCCTCGAAATGCGCTTGCGTTGCGCGTGTCTCCGCCTCCCGAAAGGCTACCTTCTCGTCGGCGAGTGTGCGAGCGATCCTTGCATCCTCCGTCATAAACAACGAGGCCGCCGTCCTCAGGTTCGCGGCAAGGCGTTCGGCCAGGCTGACGAGCTCGGTTTGCTCCGCCTTCGAGAACGTCAGGCCCCGCTTCAGGCGCTTCGCTACATGCGGCAGCAGCGTCCTGTCCACGACGTCGCCGGCCTGTTCCAAGCCCATGCTGAAGGCGAGAATCTCATTCGATCGGCGATGATCGTGCTCGCTTAGCTCCTCCGGATCCAGAGATGCCACATAGGTCTTGATCGCAGTGTTCAGCCGATCGAGCACATCATCGCGCTGGCGGGTCTCACCGATGAGGCGAGTATCCGTGCCCGCCAAGGCGGCCTTAGCCCCGTCCAGCATCGCGCCCAGGGTGTCAGCGAGACGAAGCGCCTCACGCGCGGCTGCGCCGAGCGCGACGATCGGTGTCTCCTTCGCTGCCGGATCGAGATAGAGGGGCGCCGCGGGATCAGCCGGATTGACTTTCTGGGGAAGAAAACGCTCCAGGGCGCGGGCGAACGGGCCCAGCACAGGGAAAACGACTGCGGCGACGACGGCGTTGAACAGGGTATGAAAGTCCGCGACCACACGGGCGTTGTCAGGCACGAGCGTGACCATCACGCGGCCGATGGGCTGGAGAAGCACCAGAGCGATCGCGACACCGGCGATGCGGGTTAGAAGGTTGCCGACCGGCAGACGCTTGGCGGCTGGATCGTCACTGGCTGGGCCTTCAATCACGGGGTTGATGGCCGTGCCCAGGTTTGCGCCGAGGACCAGGGCGAAAGCCGCATCCGGAGGCACCGCGCCCTGGCTGGCCAGCGACATGATGAGGAGCACGACAGCGACGCTGGAATGCATCGCCCATGTGAGCCCCGCTGCCAGGAGCACGTCGAGCACAGGCGAGGTTGAGACCGCCCCGAGCAGGAGGCGCAGGCTCGGGGCGTCCTCGTAGGCGGTCATCAAATCGAGAAGGTGATGCAAGGAAAGGAGCATGAGCCCGAGGCCGATTCCAACGCGCCCCAGATCGCGCGCGCGGGGGCTCGTATTGCGGCGGAACATAAGGACGCCGATGAGCAACAGGACGGGCGTCGCCGCTGCAACATCGAAAGACAGGACCTGGACGATCAGCGTCGTGCCGACATTAGCGCCCAGCATGACAGCTAGCGCCGGGATAAGCTCAACCAGACCGCCGGCCGCGAACGCCGCGGTCATCAGGCCCGTCGCGGTGCTGCTTTGGAGCAATGTTGTGACGCCGAGGCCAGCCGCGAACGCAGCGAAACGATTGCGGAGCGCTCGGCCGAGCACGGTTCGCAGGCTGGCGCCAAAGGCGCGCTGTACCCCCGTCTGCACCATGTGTGTGCCCCATAACAATAGGGCGATGAAGCCTGCGAGATCGATCAGGCTCATGGGAAATCCCATGATGGAAACCTCCTGCTTCGGCGGCGAACGGCGCCGTCGCATCCATAGTCGCGCCTCATATCGGCCCGAGACAACACGAGAGCGACGCAAGCCTCGCTAACAATTCGGAATATTGCATCATGCTCCTTATAATGAAACACGCGTGAATCGCGCAGTCTGGCGACCAAAAAAGCTTAGATTGCCCGAGCTTGCTCGCCGATGTGCCGGTGTGGAGGGGCTTTTCGTCGTCGTCGGCTGTTGACGCGGCGCCGCGGACCTCCCATATAGCTAGACAGGCTAGCTAGGAGTTTTTTTGGAATGGCATGGCAGCTGCAAGACGCCAAGAATCATTTTTCCAAGGTCGTCCAGAAGGCGCGGACCGATGGGCCGCAGATCGTCACGCTGCGCGGCGAACGGGCGGCCGTGGTTCTTTCGGCACAGGACTACGACGCCCTGCGCGCCGGTCGGCCGACACTGGTCGACACCCTGCTGTCGGGCCCAGCCTGGGACGACGATTTGATCAAGGCGATCGAAACGCGGGCCAAGAGGCCGAGCCGCGAGGTGAGTTTTTAATGTACCTCGTTGATACCAATGTCGTCTCGGAGGGGCGGCGCGGCACGCCCCAAGCCGTGAATTGGCTCCGGTCGATCGATCCGCTTTCTGTCCATCTCAGCGTGATCACGCTGGGTGAGATCATGCGCGGCATCACCCTGAAGCAGAAATCCGATCCGCGGGGTGCGGCCCCCCTCGCAGAATGGCTGCAAAAGCTTCGCCATGATCATGCCGACCGCATTCTGGGAATTACCGACCAAATCGCCATCGAGTGGGGGCGAATTGCCAACCTGCGTCCGCGCGGTGACGCTGACGGGCTGATTGCGGCCACCGCCATCGTGCATGATCTCATCATTGTTACGCGCAATGTCGAAGATTTCGATGACACGCGCGCTTCAGTGGTCAACCCTTGGAATACAGGGGCATGAGCGCCGAACAGGAAAGCCCCAAGTCTCTCCCCTCCCCTTCTGGCGGGACCAACGCCGATGCCGCCAAGGGGGTTGCACCGCTGGCTGCCCACCTCGAAGGTCTGGCCGATTGCGCCCGCATCTGTGTCGAGACGGCGAGCTCGGCCAACACGGTCTGACGACAAGAACTGCTCCCCGTGACACGCTTAGTGAGAACGAATGCAGACCAAGCTTTCAGGTCGCCCTAACGACCGCTGCAACAATGCGAAAATTCCCCAATTTCGGGTGCAAAACCACTTAATGGCCTGCGTATGCTGGTCCATTGGTATTGATACGAAGATAGATCAACCATTTGAAACAACTAAGATATTAGCTTAGCGTGTCACGGGGAGCAGTTCTTGTCGTCGCCCCTATTTGGGTTAAATTGGATTCGATATTGAGCGATTTCAATCAAGATTAGCTTTGATCGATCATTGAGCCAGAACGACTATTTACATCGTCAACCGAGACGGCTGTTAACTGGGAGGAGTCCTCGTGAAAGGCCCAATCAATTTTGCATTAAATCACATCACCGCACCCCGGCACAGCTGCAGAGTGTTCGTTGATCTGGCGGCGCAACTTGGTTGCGCTGGAATCGAACTTCGAAATGATTTGGACGACAAACAGCTGACCGATCGGCCCTTTTTTGATGGAGAAAAACCCGTCGAGATTGGAGAGTACGTTCGCAGCAAGGGTATTCGTCTGCTGGGACTTTCCGAAGTCTACGGCTTCAATAAATGGTCGGAGGAGATGCAGGGGAAGACTGCGAGTCTCATCGACCAGGCCAAGCAAGCAGGTGCTGAATCAATTAGCCTCATCCCTAGCAACGATGGCGAAAACCTTGCCGACGCAACGCGGCTCGATAATCTGCGGCGCGCGCTATCCAGCATTCTTCCGATGCTCGACGCGACGAACATGACCGCACTCGTCGAGCCCCTTGGCTTCACAACGTCATCTCTTCGATACAAGCGGGAAGCGATTGAAGCGATTTTCGCTGTCAAGGGCGAGAACCACTTCAAGTTGGTGCACGACACTTTTCATCATTTCCTAGCCGGCGAACGCGAGTTCTTCCCGGATCAAACAGGGATTGTTCATATCTCGGGTGTCGCAGATCCGATGGTTACGCCCGAAGCAATGCGAGATGGGCATCGCATTCTAGTCACGACGGAAGACAGGCTGGGGAATATCGATCAAATCCGAGCCCTTCGCGAAAGTCGCTATTCAGGATCCTACTCTTACGAGTGCTTTGCGGCGGCGGTTCACGCTTCACCCAATTTGGAGAGAGAGCTTCAGGCGAGCATTAAGCTTGTTGAATCAGAATTGCACGCGGCGGCCCAACCGGATGTCATCGCCAAGTAGTTGCTCCGAACCGGCGAACTGCCAGGTTGGTGCGATGGCGCGATATCCAGGCCTGCACAAATGCCGATCACAACATGCCTCCCCGGCCCGGGAGCTCTCGCCTAGATCGACATTTGAAACCAAGACCTTGTTTGCGGCTCGAGACAGCCTATGGCAGCCGTTGCCCGTTGGTCTTGTGAGAACCTGGAAATTGGGAATCTGAGGAGAGAGCGATGGGAGGCAAACACACCGCCGACACGATTGGATTTCGACGCTTGTGCACGGTGAAGGAAATCGCCCTGGCATCTGGCGTGGGTGTTGGAACGGTACATCGCGTCTTGAAATCGCAAACTGCCTCAGTCGAGGTCACACACCGCGTCCTGGCTACGATCGAGCGATTGAATTCCATAGCGATCAAAGCGGCCTCGCGGTCGCAAAGAGAAGAGGGATCTCGTGGGCCGGGCAACGACAGTCACGCTTGTCTGAACCGTCGTGAACGCGAGGTTTTCCAGTAAATTGCCATGTCAGCAAGGAAAAAAATCTCGCGGCTAGTCGAGACGCAACGAAATTGCCTGACCGATTGTTCGAAACATTGATTCAGGCCCGTGAGGCCTTCTCATCCACCAGTTTGACGAAATCGATTAATGAACCGACAACCCGGTCGACCAACGCCTTTGGCAACATTGGAGCCGCTTCCCGCGGGTCGGCACCAACGACGCCCCAGATGGGAGAGGCTGGATCAAATCTATCAAGTTTGCTGTCTTGTACTGCAATCGGAGCAAGCTGGTTGATATCGACGAGCTCCGGCGCAAGGCCTGCCAGCAGTGTCGTCTCGAACAACCCCGCATGATCAGGGGGGAAACCGTCGATTTCCGCGCGATTGACTGCTGTGGCAACAACCTGGGTAAGTTTGCCTGTCGAATTCCAATGAGCGGCGATTGAATCGATCATTGCAAGTTGCGCCTCGGCAAAATGCCCAGAGAACAGCACAACTCTAGCGACACCCAGGTCGCTAAGCCGTAGAAGAGTATTACGGATCAGTTCCGCTATTTCAGCCTCGTCTGGCATCATCACCGTCCAGGGAAATCCACCGTGACCGCCGCCGGTGCCATAATACAGTGGCGGCCAGACCAACCCACCTGTCCCCTCAGCGGCATTCAGGCAAAGCCCGTGTGCTGTAAGAGCGTCAAGTCCAATGGGTAAATGCTCGCAGTGCCATTCAATCGTTCCCAGTGGCAGGTAGATAAGCGAGCATTTTGCCAAAGCATCACGGATTTGGTGCGGGCGTAGACGTTCAATCTGCCGGGTCATTGGTAGAAGTTCCGGATCCAGGCGTGTCGAGGCATCAAAGATAGAAGCTCGTCGGGGAAGCCTCCGCCGTCCGAATACCGGATATTCATATCGACTTCCTCTGGGGTTTTCATGCCTGGGATCACGACGCTGACCGCATCATGGGCCAACACATAGCGCATCGCCGCTTCGGCTAGCGACGCGAAATAGGGCACGACGTCCGCTTTGAGCGCTTCAAGTCGCCGTAGTGTCTCAGAAAACCTGTCACCTCGGAACATCTGGTGCTGCTGTGATCCGGGTTCGAACCGAGCATAGCTGTCGGGGACCCAATTGCCCACAAGCGAGCCAGAATCAAGTGGAACGCGAGCAATGATGGCGGTTCCACTTGACCGTGCGGCTGGCAAGAGCGCGTCAATGGGATGCTGTTCGAACATGTTGAAGATCACTTGCTGTGAGGCGACCAACCCCAGCCTCGCCGCAGCAACACCTTCCTCCGGGTGATTGTCGCGCAAGGAGACGCCAATCTGGTCGATCTTGCCCTCAACCCGAAGGTCATTGAGGGTCTCAAGCCAGTCGAGTTCACAGTGGCCCATCGGGCCCCAACTATGGAGTTGGAATAGATCCAAGCGTTCGACGCCCAACCTCCCAAGCGATGCCTCCACATTTTTACGCAAGTGCCAATCGGGAAACCGACCGCGAAATTGTGGCGCAGGGTCGTCAGGGTTCGGCCATACCGTGGGCTGCGCTTTGGTGGCTACGTAGATCTTGTTACCCCTCCACTGACGCAGAGCATCTCCGATCACGGTTTCAGAGTGACCCGCTCCGTAGAGTTCGGCGGTATCGACAAAATTGACGCCATTGTCGAAGGCATGAAGCAGTGTCCTCACCGAAGCGGCGTCATCTACTTTTCCCCACGCCCCACCGATCTGCCAGCCGCCGAACCCGATCTCGGACACGCTCCAGCCGGTTCTGCCAAATGGGCGATAACGCATGTCGCTCCCCTTAGTCGCCCTCGTCGCACGCATGGCGACCTTGGAGATCGACCTTGCCCAATTCGTTGGTGTCCGGCGAGGGCCGATGCGCGCAATTGATGGATTTCAATCACTCTGGGAAAGCGTCGGGCAGATTTTCCGGTCCATAGAGCACGATGGGCACCGTCGAGATGTAAGGCGGGGTGACATGCGTTGCGCCGGCAAAGCCGAAATGATTGAGCAAGACATCAAGTGCGAACAGCGCCTGGAGTTCGGGACTTTGGTCAATTGCCAGGGTCATCAGGCCCTCGCGCAGGATTTCATGGGTAAATTTGTACAGCTCATGTCCTATGAAGACCGGCCTCTTGCACAAGATATCGGCGCGAATAGCGGCGGCGACACCACGATTGGCGGCACCAACGTTGTAGATCGCCACGGCATTGGGATGATTGCGAAAGGCTTCTTTGAGTCGGATCTCTGATTGTCCCGGATCGTCCCGGCCTTCCACGACGCTGGTGATCTTTAGAGCCGGGGCGGATGCGGCGAGCTGGTCGGTTACGCCGCGAACTCGCTGGGCGTGGGAATGGAATCCCAGATGGTTGCACAAGATGATAACTTCGCCAGGCGAACACATTCGGCCCAGAAAATACCCGGCTGACCGCCCGGCCTTATAGTGATCGGTGCCGGCATAGGCCAGCCTTGCGGAACCGGGCAGATCCGAGATCATCGTCACCACTGGTTTGCCGAGGGCATTAAGATCTGCGATCGCGGTATGGATCAGCGGATGGTCCTGAGCATAGACGATACTGGCGTCATATTGGCCGCGCCGCAACGCCGCGGCAATTGTTGCGGGTGTTTCGTCCTCAAGCAAAGTTCGATGAATCACCACCGAGCGATCCATCCTTTGGGCATTACGCTGGAACTCGATCCCCATCCGGCGGATCAGCGGTAGCTCGGGGCGGGCCAGAATCACGTTGATGCGAACCATGCGATGATGGCTGACCGGCAAAATACGCTTCAGTCCGAGGTCGCGGGCCGCCTCTAAAACGCGACGGCGAACGTCTTCTCTGACATTGCCGCGTTCATTGATCACCCGGTCAACAGTAGCGCTAGCAACCCCGGCTCGAAAAGCCACTTCGCTCAAAGTAACTCGATGTCGATCGTTACTCTTTGCCATCGTTTCCAACCCTAGCCGATGCCAACCCTGAACTGAGCGGTCTGATTGATTCCCATCAGGTTTCCGCTCCGGTTACTTGTCAAGAGTCATTAGAAGAGATCTCAAGATCCGGCCCGTCAGAAGGTTGGACGCAAGGCGCAAAAATGCCGCCAAAGTGACGCCAAGGGAGCCCAAACTGATGACATTCGTCGAAAGGTCGCGGCCGACCGACGCCCCCATGTTGGGAATGGCATTCATCGCAGTCGGCGGTGTGGCAGGCCACCATCCACTTGCGCTGCTGGAGGTGCGGGCTGCTAGGCTTCGCAGAGCTCGACCTCGCGCTAGGCAAGCTTTCGCAAAGAACCATGACACGACTGCGCATGAGAGCCTTGAGGCCCGCCGGCGGGATCCTGCCATCACAGGCCGGCTCGCGACCGGACGGTAAACACAAAGGCCGTTACCGCGAGATGCGGGTCCGGGTATTCAAGGAGATGTTTCGATGGACGACCTCCAGTTTGGAACCAGGAACAAACGCGGCGACTGGGCGCCGAAGGAAGCGCTCGAAACAGCGCCAATTCTGATTTTCCCTCCTCGACCCTTGAAGTTTCTCAAGTGGTTGCCCGGTTATTTTCTGCCATGGAACGTCATGTTCATGGCAATTGCAGTGGTTTATTGGTTCTGGCTGACGCCGTCGATCGAAACCATGAAGACGCTTTCCATAGGTTGGATCGTCTATCTGCTGGCCCGGAATATGGCCACCGTTCTGCTCTTTTACGGCGCGCTGGAATTACGCCTCTACGTGCTGCGTAGGCAGGGAACTTCTTTCAAGTTCAACGGCAAATGGCCGTCCGACAATCGCAGCAATGTTTTCATGTTCAAGAGCCAGAACATCGACAACATCATCCGCACTTTCGCCACCGGGTTGCCGATCTGGACGGGCTACGAGGTGCTGGGCCTTTGGTGCTACGCCAATGGCTGGGGACCCTGGACGACGTTTGCTCAACATCCGATCTGGCTTGCAGCCTTTGGACTCGTTCTGCCGATCTACCACGAGGTGCACTTTTACTGCATTCACCGACTGATTCACGTGCCGATCCTCTACAAGTGGGTCCATTCGGTCCATCACAACTCGGTAAACCCGAGCCCGTGGTCCAGCCTGTCGATGCATCCGGTTGAGCATCTCCTCTATTGGTCGGACTCTCTCATTCACCTTATCGTGCCATCGCACCCGCTCCTGCTGCTCTACAATCTCCAGATCACCGGAACCGGCGCAGTCGTGGGGCATGTTGGCTTTGACAAGATTGTTGCTGGCGAAGAATCGGCAATCGAGACCCACGCGTTCGCGCACTACCTTCACCACAAATATTTCGAAGTGAACTACGGCGACGGGACCGTCCCGATCGATCGCTGGTTCGGTACTTGGCACGACGGCACCAAGGAAGGCGACGTGCTCATGGATGCTAGGTTCCAGCGCAAGCAAGCCAAGGTGAACGCCAAGCCGCCTGGAAAGTAGGCCAGTCGCCTGATGAGCAGGATTTCGTTGGCTTAGTGCCAAGTCATATCAGGAAAGTCCTGCGTTCAGCGGAGTAGTACGCAGAAACTACCGTGTTCGGAAAACAAACAGACATCGTTATCGTCTGAGCGGATCGAATTCTTGGAATGAGATCCAAACAACTTCGAAAGACTAACAAGCTTGATTAGCTCGCCAAAGGGCGGACAAAAGGGAGGAAATACATCATGAAACACACGACGCTATTCCTAAGGGCGATGGCCACTGCGGCAGTATTGGCTCTAAGCACCACCGCTGTCCTCGCTGATGGCGCCAATATCGCTATAATCGGCGGTAAGACCGACGATCCCTTCTTTGCAAAAATCAAGAAGGGTGTCGACGACGCGGCTCTTGTCGTTAAGGCCCATGGCGGTTCGGTGAACTATCTGCAGCTTCAGACTTATGACAACATCGGCGGAGACGCCGCCAACCTCATCCGAACGGCAATTGGCCAGCATCCCGGCGTTATCGCCGCTCCAAACTGGGTTCCCGGTTCGGAAGACGAAGCCTACAAGGCGGCGACCGCTGCAGGTATTCCTGTGATGCTGTATAATTCGGGCGGCGCCGACAAGGCAAAAGAGCTCGGTGCCATCAACTATATTGGCAACGAAGAGTACCCTGCGGGTCTCGCTGGCGGTGAATATTTCGGGACACATGGCGCCAAAAACGTCATCTGTGTTAACACTGTTCCTGGTGCAGAAAACCTGGAGTCTCGATGCAAAGGCGTTGCCGATGGCATAGCCAAGCAAGGCGGGGCTTCGAAAGAGTTGCCCCTCCCATCATCAAGTTTTGGTAATCCGACCGCGGTCGCGGAGGCCATTAAAGCAACTCTGCTAAAGGACTCCACCATTGATGGGGTCGTCGCAATTTCGGCCGCAGACGGTAACAGCCTTGCCAATGGCATTCAGCAAGCCGGTCTCACGGACAAGATTAAGCTGGGCTCATTCGACATGGACGAAACCAACCTCGATCGCATCAAGGCTGGTACCCAGCTATTCGCCATCGACCAGCAGCCTTGGCTGCAGGGCTTCCTGGCTGTGACGCTTGCGGATGTATACGCCAACTACGGCCTCAAATCCGCAACCGCTCCGATCCTCACCGGGCCTGGTATCGTCGATGCCTCCAATATCGACACGGTGATCGCCGGCTCAAAGGCCGGCTATCGCTAGGCCAAGATCGCCTTGACGTCCGGCTCGTCGCCAAGTCGGCGGGCTGGACCCAATCGCGGCTGCAATCGCGCACGCGGACGGCAGCGCCAGGATTGCTCAAGTCTCAACTGGGGGATGATGCAATGAACAACAAGACCCAAGGCTCTTCGCTCGGCCAAGTCTCCTCGGCGAGCCAAGTCTCCTCATCAGGTCATGGCTTTTCGCTAGGCGCTCTCCTGCGTCGACCCGAGACGGGCTCTTTCCTCGGGCTAGTGGCCGTTTTCGTATTTTTCGCAATCTTTGGCGGCAAGAACTTCGCCTCCATTACGGGCGCGGCGAGCTGGCTTAATGTTGCGGCCTCGCTCGGTATCGTCGCCATACCTATTGGCTTGCTCATGATCGCCGGGGAGCTCGATATCTCCATCGGTTCGCTGGTCCCTGCGGGGTCCATGACGACGGCGATCATTTCGGGTCATTTCCATGCGCCAATTCTCGTCGGCATAGGAGCAGCACTTGCTCTTGGCGCGGTTGTTGGCCTCATAAACGGAATTTTGGTACTTCGAACTGCAGTTCCCTCGTTTATCGTTACTATGGGGACGCTTTTTGCGATGGCGGGCCTCACGCTAGGCTTCTCGGTTATCTTGACCGGGACGACTAGTGTCCCGCTCGTTGCCGGGCCGGAAGCAAAGTGGCTGCTTGGACGCTTCATCGGCGGCATCTTTCAGGTCACCATTTTCTGGTGGATCGCCGCCGCGATCGTTTTTGGGTTCATCCTGCATTATTCGCACTGGGGGAACTGGATCCTCGCCATGGGCGGCGACAAGGTTAGCGCGCGTAACGCCGGTATCCCTACCGAACGGATGACCGTCCTGCTGTTCATGTGCAGCGGCGTGAGCGCGACTTTTGTCGGCATGTCCCAGGCGATCCTCTACAACAGCGCGCAGGTTTCCGCGGGGCAATCCTATATCTTCAACTCGATCGTCGCGGTTGTCGTCGGCGGGGTGCTGCTCACTGGCGGGTATGGCTCGGTGGTCGGCATCGTGCTGGGTACGCTGACCTTCGCCATCGTCAACCAGGGCATCTACTACACGGCCTTCGATGCCAATTGGGCCAGCCTGATTATCGGCGTCCTCTTGCTCGTGGCGGTTCTGATGAACACGCGATTCCGCAAATTGGCGTTGACCTACACCTCCTCAAAAGGAAGGGCCAAGAAATGACATTGCCCCTGCTCAAGCTGACCGCTATCAACAAATCTTTCGGGCCTATTGATGTTCTCCACGCCATCTCGCTGGAGGTGAATGCAGGCGAGGTCTTGTGCCTGCTTGGAGATAACGGCGCCGGAAAATCGACCCTCATCAAGATTCTCTCCGGCGTTTTCAAGCCAAGTTCCGGCACAATCGAGATGCAGGGCAAGGTCGTGAATTTCAACAGCCCGCGCGAAGCCAGCAACAATGGCATCGCGACCGTCCACCAGTTTGGCGGCACATTCCCACTCATGAGCATCGGACGCTCATTCTTCGTTGGCGAGGAGCCCAAGAAGGGTTGGGGCCCGCTGAAGATTTACGACCGTAAGCTCGCCAACCAAATCGCCGTGAAGGCAGTGCGGGAACTTGGCATCACACGCATTGACGATGGTGATCGTCTCGTCGGTGGCCTTTCGGGAGGTGAGCGTCAAGCACTTGCCATCGCCCGGGCCGTGCACTTCGGCGCTCGCGTCCTGATCCTCGACGAACCGACTGCGGCCCTTGGCGTAAAGGAGGCAGCCCACGTTCTACGTATCGTTCTACAGGCACGCCAAAAAGGCATTGCCGTCATCTTCATCACCCATAACGTCGTGCATGCGCTCACGGTCGGAGACCATTTCGCCGTCCTCATCAAGGGCGCCAAGGCCGCTGATTTTCGCAAAGGCGAGAAGAGCCGTGAGGAGATCACTGACCTCATGGCCGGCGGCGAGCACATGGCCGAGCTTGAGGCTGAAATCGAGTCCTATCTGGTCGACCCCGTGGGACATCCGCCGCCTGTCGCGTGACGACGGCGGGTCAAGATCAACACTGCCCCGGGGCGAATGCTTCCCCCGACCTAACCTCTGAGAGGCCATGATGAGCGCAACCGTTGCGGCTAATGACTATCGGCCGACGAAGAGAGATTACAGCTTGATCGGGCGCGATGCGAAGCGTGCGGTTGAGATCGGCCTTTCGGCTGCGCAATGGTACCACACCGATGTTGCGCGCAAGCAGATGAAGGAACTGATGAAGCGGGACGACAGCCCTGCCATCCGCGACACCCTCATCTGGCTGGGCGTTCTCATCTTGAGCGGCGCAGGCGGAGCCTTGCTCTGGGGCAGTTGGTGGTGTGTTCCGTTCTTCCTGGTTTATGGCGTACTCTACGGTTCCTCCACGGATTCGCGCTGGCACGAATGCGGCCACGGCACTGCCTTCAAGACGCAATGGATGAATAACGCGGTCTATCAGATCGCCTGCTTTATGATCATGCGTAACCCGGTGACGTGGCGCTGGAGCCACACCCGCCACCACACCGACACCGTCATCGTCGGGCGCGATCCTGAAATCGCCGTTATGCGCCCGCCCGACCTCGCGCGCCTCATCTTGAACTTCTTGGGCATCCTGGATGCCTGGCAAGCCATGATTGACATGGTTCGCAACGCCTCGGGTCGATTGAGCGCGAGCGAACAAAGCTTCATCCCCGAGATGGAGCGCCACAGGGCGATCCGCGTTGCCCGCATTTGGCTGGGGATCTATGTCGCAACCATCGCACTGGCGGTGTACTTCGGTTCTCTGCTTCCCCTGATGCTCGTCGGCCTACCTCGACTTTACGGAGCGTGGCATCACGTTATGACCGGCCTGCTTCAGCATGGCGGGCTTGCCGATAACGTTACCGACCACCGCTTGAATAGCCGAACAGTGCTGATGAACCCGGTGAGCCGCTTCATCTATTGGAACATGAACTACCACGTCGAGCACCACATGTTTCCAATGGTGCCCTACCACGCCCTGCCCAAGCTGCACGAACTGATCAAGCACGACCTACCACGCGCAACTCCATCGATCCTGGCAGGCTATCGCGAGATGCTCCCCGCGTTCCTGCGCCAGCTGCGCAACGAAGACTATTTTATCAAGCGCGAGTTGCCGCCAACGGCACAGCCTTACCGAGAAGAGTTCCATGCCCAAGGCAAGTCCGCGGCAGAATAACATCTTCCAACGAGCGCCGGCGGCGGCCATTTTGCCGCCTCCAAGTGAACCCCACCAAAAAAATCCAGGGAGATACCCGTGACGGACTGGACCCAAGCTTGCGATGCGGAAGATGTTGAACAAGAGGACGTGATCCGCTTCGACCACGCCGGCCGGACATTTGCTATCTATCGCAGTCCCGACGACGAGTATTTTGCAACCGAGGGTTTATGCACACACGAAAAAGTCCATCTCGCCGATGGGCTTGTGATGGACGAGATCATCGAGTGCCCCAAGCACAATGGCCGCTTCAACTACAAGACGGGCGCGGCGAGAGGTGCCCCTGTGTGCGTCAACCTTAAGACCTATCCGGTCAAGGTGGAGGCCGGCAAAATCTACCTCCAGCTCGGGTGACGGCGATGAGCGATGGCATGATCATCATTGGCGCGGGTGAATGTGGCGGGCGGGCGGCGCTTGGCTTGCGCGAGAGCGGCTATGGCGGGCCGGTGACGCTGATCGGCGAGGAGGCACATCTGCCCTATGAGCGGCCGCCTTTGTCCAAGGAAGCGATGACCGCGGCCGAGACGCCACCAGCAAAAACGATCGCCACTGCCGAACACCTGGCGCAGCAGGGCATCGCTTTTGTCAGCTGCGGTCCCGTCGCAAGCGTCGAGCCAATTGGTAAGACGGTCCACTTGGCCGACAGCCGCGTTTTCACCTACGACAAGTTACTTTTGGCCACGGGCGCTGTCCCGCGCCGGTTGCCCCTGTGTCAGAGGACATCTAGCCGTGAGAATCCCGAAGTGATGTCGCGAAAAATCCATCAAATCTGAGAATCTATAAGCGAGGATCTTCTCAGATATCCCGTATATTTGAGAATTATATCGGCACAGTGTTGAGAAAGCTTACCGACAATATTGCGTCCTAAACTGGCTTCTTGGCCTTGATTAAGGCTCCGGAGAGCTGATGACGCCGCATCCTTTCGGCCCAGCAATTTTAAGCGGCGGACCCAAATACCTGGGGTGTCCTGATTCTCAGATAAGATGTCCTTAGCGAAGCTCTTTCTCAGATCAAATGGACTTTCTCAAATTACCTGTTTTCGCTTAACTCGTTGATATCGCTCAGTTCTGATTCTCACGGCTAGATGTCCTCCGACAGCAGGAGCAGATCGGCCGGAAGGCTGGGTCGACTCTCACGATGATGCAGATCGATAGGCATGGCCATTGGGGGCATGGAAAGTATTCAGGTCGGAAATATCTGGAAACGCGCGCCGCTTCTCTGCCGCAACCCAGGATGTAATTTCGCCACATTGGACTGCTGATTATAATCATTCCAATCTGAGGGCTTCCATTGTCTCCGTTATCCTATAGGCCGCTCCAGAAGATCCTTCATTGGGTGATCTTCCTTCTCGTCCTTGGCATTTACGGCCTGACCTATGTCGTTGATTTGTACCAACGCGGTGATCCTGGCAGAGTCGCGATTTGGGGGCTGCACATCTCTTTCGGCCTCGCACTGCTCGCCCTTGTCGCGCTTCGGATCATCGAAAGGCTGCGGCTCGGCGTTCCGGCGCTCCCCGCTTCCATGAATGGTTTGGAGGCGCTGCTCGCCCATGGTGCGCACATCGCTCTTTATATCTTGCTTCTCGCCATTCCATTGCTCGGGGTGACGCTTGTATGGTTGCGCGGCGAGACCCTCTCATTCTTCGGGCTGTTTGACTTCCCGGCGCTTCTTGCACCGAATAAGGAACTGGCGGGTTTGGTGAGGGAAATCCATTCGCTATGCGCCGATGGTATTCTGATCGTGGCCGGTCTCCATGCAGCGGCGGCACTCTGGCATCATTTCGTGCGCCGTGATGATGTCCTACTCCGGATGTTGCCTGGTGCCGGCTCCGCTGCCAGGACCGAGGCCGGTGAGTAGGTGCAGGAACTTCCACCCAGTCAAAGTTGCCGGCTTACGACCCGACACGTGAAAGTCCTAAGTTCTGCAACGTAATGGAAAGCAGCGCCAAAAGGGACGGGTTCTTGCCGATCGGTAGCAAAATATGGCGGTTTTAGAAGGCAATTCACACCAACGCGAATGGGGTCTTAGCGCTCTTCTTATTGTACAAACGGTGACTCTGTTCGTCGTCATTCCCTTTGGGGAGAACTATTTTGCAGCACATCTGGTTATCGACATCTGCCGCCTCGCTTTTGCGGCGGTCTGCATAACGGTATTGACGCATCATCGATGGCTCCAGGCCACCCTACTGCTTTTCCTTGTCGTACTCATCGGGGGCCCGATCATTGGGCGCAATCTAATCAGCCATCTGGGAATAGAGGATGAAACCGCATTTCTGCACGGACTAATCCGACTCATTGCCTTCGTGTTCACTTCGGCAGTGACCGCTATTGTAGCCCGCCACGTCTTTGGGCCGGGCCGAGTGACATTTCACAGGGTCCAGGGTGCCGTCCTGATCTATCTGAACGCAGCTGCACTCTTTGCCATCGCCTTCAGCGTTATCGTTTCGTGGTGGCCAGAAGCAATTACCCTTGCTGGTACGCCACTTGGGGCGAAAGACAGCGAGCAGACGGCCCTTCTGACCTACTTCAGCCTTTCGACGCTTACGACGACAGGCTATGGCGACGTTGTCCCCGTGCATCCTATCGCTCGGAGTCTAGCGAATTTGGAAGCGGTTATCGGCCAACTGTTCCCGGCCACGCTGCTGGCGCGCATCGTTGCCCTCAACCTCGAACACGCGAAGATGCCTGGCAAAAGCCGACAGGCATCCGGCGATAAGAGCGATTGAATCCGATCGAGCGCCCCATCGGCGAGATCAAACGCCGAACCGACGTCGTCGGCATTTTCCAAAATGATCAAGCCATACGCCGTCTCGTCGGCGCTCTGCTCCTCGAACAGAATGACGAATGGGCCGTTCAGCGCGGGCGCTACATCACGCTGGAAACCATCGCCACTATCGGCGATGATCTCATCGCCAGCTTGCCCGCTATGGCAGGCTGAAAAACTGCCGGCCTTCGCCGGAAAACGTCCTGACGCTCAATAGCTACACCACGCGGCGGGACGCGATCGACGCGTCACTCCCCGTGGAGTTCGAGCCCGGGCCTGAGTCACATCTTCGGCTGCCTCGCCCTCGGCAAGAATGTGGGCAGCACAACCAACCAGCTGTTGTCCGGCATCTGTCAATTCAAGGCGGCGCGCCGTTCGGATAATCAGCCGCGCGCCGAGGCGTGACTCAATCCTTCTGACCGCCTTTGACACGGTCGCCTTCGAAAGCTGCAACTGCGCTGCAGCGTCGGCGAAGGAACGACACTCCGCAACCTTTGCGAAAATGGCGAGTCCTTCAAGGTCCGGCAGTCTGGCCATGATTCCAATTTTAGAAACCATTGGTTTCGATAGTTTCTATTTCTAAATTGAATCGCGGTCCATAGAATCAGTTTGAGCGGCATCTGCTCGTCCCGCGATAGAAGCGGAACAGCGAGCACCGATACAGTAAAGCCGCCCCGGGAATGGCCCATGGAATTACAGACGCACGGGGCGAGAAAGTATCCCACTTCAGCGTTGTTGGGATCGTCCGGCGAGCTAGGCTGGTCCACGATGTCGGCCGAGCTACGCAGCCATCCGGCCAGCGAAATGGCGGTGGTTGTACCGCGGCATACCGAGATTGGCCTTGTCGTTATCGGCAACGATAACTGTCTGGTAACGCGACAAGGGGCGGGACAGATTCAGCGTACGGTGCCTAGAGTAGGCACGATCTGGCTAAGCCCAATTGGGGTTGGCGATAACGAGGCCACAATCACTGCGCCAATTCGGCAAACACTGCATCTATACCTGCCGGCGCTGCTATTTGATCGGTTGAGAGATGATTTCAAGCTTCCGGTCACGCCGGCCCATTCGATCCGCTATGTCGCAGGCATCAGAGACGACGTAATCCAGCACATAGGGGGTTCAATCCTCTCGGAGCTCACCAACGAGACTGCTGCCGGTCGGATGTACGTCGAAACAGCCTCTCTGACGCTTGCGGCCAGACTTCTTCAAAACTATTGCGACAGCGGGGCATGCGCACCCACCAAGTCCTCCACGCAAAGTTTCGATCATATTCGGCTCCGCCGTGTTCTCGACTATATCGCAGCAAGCATCGAGGATGACATCACTCTTGTAGATCTGGCTAGAATCGCGGGTTATAGCCCATTTCATTTTGCGCGTAAGTTCACACTCGTCATGGGTATCTCGCCGCACCGCTACATAAGCCGCATTCGGCTGGAGAACGCGATGGCGCAATTGGCCACTGGCAAGCTGCCACTCGCTGAGATAGCGCTTAACGCACACTTCTCCTCGCAGGCCAGCTTTACGCGAGCGTTTCATCGTGCGACCGGCATGACACCCAAGGAATATCGGCACCGTCGACTTTAGTCCAATGTGACGTCGCCGTAAGACATCTCGCTCAAATTCTTTTCGATCTTGTGCATAACCTTCCAGAAGATATGCATTTCATCTGGCAAAATCCCATCTATTGACGCAGCGACCATTCCCGTGAGTTCTGGCAATAGTTTGTCGACCAAGTCTCGACCACTATCCGTAATGCAGACATAGTATTTTCGCCGATCTTTTGGGTCGCGGATTCGCTTGAGCAATCCGCGCTTCTCCATGTTGTCCAGTGCCGGCACCGCGGTGGTCGAAGCGATTCCTACACGTTTGCTGAGTTCCAGTTGATTCAGTTTGCCGCGCTCGGCCAACACACGCAGGTAGTACCAATGTGCAATCGAGATCGCTTCACGGTCGAGAAGCTTCTGCGCCTGGGCATCATAGAGCCTATGCACCGTACGGGCCATCCACGCCACAGTCCTTCCCCGGTCGTCGAACGCCTCTAATGCCTGTTTCACGCTTGCGGCTCGTGTTGACGCGGTTGTCTGCGAGGTCGTTTGGGTCGGGTTGGGAACTGACCTACGCATTTCGCTCATTCCTTCCACAGGGGCGACCGGATAGGCGGCCGAGTAGTGCAGAAAAACACAACAGAAACAGCGCCTTGCCGGCGCGTTCGCCATCCGCTTGACAAATATCATTCGATATCGCATGATCTTATATCGAATGATATGACGCCATGCAATACTCGGTGAAACATATTGCACAAGTCAGATCCTGAGTCGTTCGCATTGGCGATCAATCGAATAATCGATCTGGCGAGTATGCTTGGACGCATGCCTGCCATCGCCAAACAATACCGGGCCATGATCGGTAAACCCGGCCGCATGTAATACGGCCCGCTGTTCGGCGCGGCTTAAGCGGCCATCCTATCGCGGCACTAATGAGCACCTAAGGCGGCGCAAATTTCTGCGCGGTTAACGGCTGGCTTTTGACCATTGAGGGAGGAGTCTAGAGATGACTAACGTCCAGGCTTTTATCAACGAACAGCCGTTTTCTCGGTTTCAGTGGTTAATTTGGGCAATGTGTTTCGCGGTGGTCCTGATCGACGGTTTTGACACAGGCGCGATTGGCTTTATAGCTCCTTCGTTGCAAAGCGCATGGGGCATTCCAAAGCCCGCACTCGCCCCGGTTCTGAGCTCCGCGCTGTTCGGGCTGGCATGCGGGGCATTGCTGGTAGGCCCGATCTCGGATCGCCTTGGAAGACGCGCACCCCTCATCGCGTCCGTCCTAGTGTTCGGCGTGGCCGGTATCGGCTCGGCCTGTGCCGAAAATCTGATGCAGTTGACTGTATTGCGTTTTCTCACCGGCGTCGGGCTCGGTGCCGCCCTGCCCAATGCCGTGACGCTGATGAGCGAATTCTGCCAGAACAGTCGGCGCGCCACGATGACAAATCTAATGACCTGTGGCTTTCCCCTTGGCGCAGCGCTCGGTGGTTTGCTTGCAGCTTGGCTGATTCCGCATTTCGGCTGGCGGAGCGTGCTACTAGTCGGTGGTGTTTCACCAATAATATTGTCGCTCCTCTTGTTACTTGCGCTGCCCGAGTCAGTTCGCTTTATGGTGGCTAAAGGGTACCCGGTCGAAAGAATTCGCGGTACCCTCGCGCGCATCGCCACAAGCGCCGCCGACGCCGGATCGTTCGTCTTGACCGAGCATGCGCCCGTTGCCGCCGACGAGGGCGGCGTACGTGTCATACTATCTAACAAGTACATTATCGGCACCACGATGCTCTGGCTTGCATCTTTCATGGGCTTAGTAATCTTCTATGCTTCGATCAACTGGATGCCAGTTCTTCTCAAAGAAGCTGGGCTGAGTCCCCAATATGCAACGCTGGTCTCGACATTGTTTCCGCTTGGCGGCTTTGGTGCGGTTTTCTGTGGCGTGCTGATGGATCGCTTTAATCCGACTCGCGTCGTCGCGCTCTGCTACGCATTGACGGCCATCAGTATATTTTTCATCGGGCAGGCGGCCGCTAACATGGGACTGCTGATGGTGATTGTATTCGCCGGGGGCGTGCTGTTGAACACCTCTCAAGTGTCGATGAACGCGCTCGCGGCAGACTTCTACCCCACCCAAGGACGTGCCACTGGCGTTGCTTGGATGGTTGGTATCAGTCGGTTTGGTGGCATTGCGGGATCATTTCTTGTCGCCCAACTCACGGGCCTAGAGTTCTCCTTCGGTGGGATTTTTGCCGTCCTCGCGATTCCGGGGGGTATTGCCTGTATCGCGCTACTCGTATCGCAGGCCGCTCGTCCCCTGTCCCCGATCGCCGCTCTTCGCACCGGTGAGCCTTTGGCGCATTAGCGTTCGGTTACGGCGATCGCGGCCGGTCCGCAAACTTGCGCACCGGTATATGGGCCTACCATCAATCCTTGGCCGAGGAAAAAAGGGGCCGCAGGCGCAACAACGAAACTCAAGCTTTTGATCGCCACCGCCACCTATGATCGGGTGCGCCCGCTCTTCGACGGTGAGGTGCCAATCGACAGCGTCGCGCCAATCTCTTTGCTGCTTTCCACCGAGGAGATGTTCTTTTGCGTTTGGAGACCCGGTGTTCGACGTGAGCGAGCTCTCGCTCAGAAGCCTCGGGCCCAAGACGGCCGCTGCCGTCAACCCCGATGTCGGTGTGCCCGCCTCCCTGTCGTGCGGGTTTGGCCGTCTGTTTTCGGGCGACTTAGACCCTCTCACTGGTCCATCGCGAAGTTCACCCATAGGTCAGGGATAGCTCACATCAGGCACTTTTATTGACTAATAAGTGTTTCAAACATCAACTTTTGCTGTCTCCCGGTGGAACTGGAGGCCTCCCTTGGAGGCTGGCTCGGTCTTCATAAGATCGGGTGGCGAGCCCCCGCGACGCGCCCCTTGCTCACGGCAGTCCCTACAACTCGGCCGCGCCAGGAAGCAAGAGCGGCACAAACATCCGCAAGCAGGGGAAAGACAGAACCACGCCCGAATGTTTTTCTTTCCCCTCCGGTCTTTCCTTTGTTTGGGCCATCGAGCACGTCAGTAGGAAAGCAAGATGAGCGTCAATATGACAAAGCAGGACCGCAATGAGCACCTGATCCGCCGGGTGTACCATCTCGCTGAGGCAGCCTCCAAAGACACGCAACAATTCGTGTCGCTTTTTGAAAATGGCGGCAACTTTTATGATGTATCCGGCGGCAAGAAATACCAGGGCTCGGACATTTGCCTGAAAGTCGACCTCTATACCGCCGCCTTTCCTGATATTCACAGAGAACTCGATAGCTTCTATTTCGATGACAATGTCGTCATCGTGGAACTATCTTTGAATGGCACGCACAAAGGCGATCTGGCGCTGCCAACGGGAGCAATTCCCGCGACTGGAAAGGAAATAAACGCGCCGTGCTGTGACGTCTTCCACATCGAAAATGGGAAGATCGCTCCGTTTCACTGCTACCTCGCGGTTCCCATTCTTTTGGGACAGCTGGGTGTTCTCATGAATCTCGGGGCAGCCTTCAGACACTGATTGGGGACATATACGATGTTGTTCAGCGAGCCCTCATCGGACCAAGCATGGGACATCGCCTACTTTGTCGCACTTCTGGCGGCGACTGCCGGCCGACACCCCTCCCCCTTTGGCCAACGGGCCACGGCGTCGATGATTGAAGGCCGGCCCTGCGACGAGTTCCTAAGCGAGGACCTCGGCTGGCTAAAAACTTGGTGCCACTTTTCCGCTACCGCGCAAGAAGATCCATCGCCAAGTGGCTGGGGCTCAATGCGCGTTTGGAACGACGACGAGATCGCGCCAAACGCAAGCTTTGCGCTGCAGGTGCGTGCCGATATCGAGATCATCACCTATGTGCGTCAAGGTACACTCACTCACAAAGATAGTCTGGGTAACGATAAGCAGAATCGAAGCGGGAAACGTTCAGATTGTGAGCGCGGGCACTGGCATCCGACATGGGGTCGAGGATGTGCCTCGCGACCGGCGGCTACCATACCTGGCGGCGTCGTTGGGGACTGTTGACGTGAGCGGCGTAAGAATTCACGCTCGCGACGGCGCCGACATCAAAGACGCCGACATCGTTGCTATCACGGCAATCGAAGATTCGGTCGTTGTCATGGTCGATGTTCTATAGGACGTGGACGGTGGCACTATCATTCTTGAGAGGAGAAAATCATGTCGAAAGTTCTAGTGCTCTATTATTCGGCATACGGCCATATCGAGGCAATGGCGGCCGCCGTGGCCGAGGGGGCCCGCGAAACCGGTGCACAGGTCGACATCAAGCGCGTTCCAGAACTGGTATCCGACGAAGTCGCGCGCAACTCGCACTATAAGATGGATCAGGCCGCTCCAGTGGCAAAGGTTGACGACCTTGCCGAGTACGACGCAATCATCGTGGGCACGGGGACCCGGTTCGGGCGGCTGTCGTCACAAATGGCCAATTTCCTGGACCAGGCAGGCGGCCTTTGGATGCGTGGGGCGCTGCACGGAAAGGTCGGCGGCGCATTCTCCTCAACCGCCACGCAGCATGGCGGACAGGAAACGACGCTGTTTTCAATCATCACCAATCTCTTACACTTTGGCATGGTGGTCGTTGGACTCGATTATGGTCACGCCGGGCAGATGACCCTTGACGAGATTACGGGTGGGTCTCCGTACGGTGCTACGACGATCGCCGGTGGTGATGGCTCACGCCAGCCGACTGCGAACGAACTGACCGGAGCGCGCTACCAGGGCCGCAAGATTGCGGAGGTCGCGAACAAGCTGCACGGCTAATGCTGGGCGAACTCCGCGGGACCAGGGCGAACAGCATAAAACTTCACAAGGTTCGCACCTATCGCTGGAAAGACCCTGGAAAGCGCAAAGGCCAGGCCGCCCCCACACGAGTGAGGTCGGCCTGGCGGCGCTTTCCCGCTCTACTTTTATGAGGAACTGGCGATGCAAGGGCCGGAAACAGTCGGCATGTCGACGGACTTTGTCGTCATGCATCCGCTCGATCCCGAAGATGCTACGCTCACCACCGCCATGCGCGCTATGGCCAGTTCCGCCAAGGGCGTGTCGCGGGGAGTCGAAGCACGCGGACAATTCGACGCTTTCATGGAAAGCGTATCGCCACGCGCCGACGTGTCATTTGAAGCAGACACCCTCGGCGGCGTACCGGGACTTTGGGTACATCCCGCCGATTGGCGGTCAGGCGAGGCGATCGTCCACCTCCATGGAGGTTGGTTTAGCTTTGGATCCGCCAAGGCCTACCGCCATCTTGTCGGGCATATTGCTGCCAGAGCTGGAACCAGGACATTTATCCCGGACTATCGGCTTGCTCCCGAACATCCTTTTCCGGCGGCCACAGACGACGTGCTCGCATGTTACCAAGCACTTGCCGAGAGGGGAGTTCGCCAGATTGCCCTGACGGGAGACTCCGCCGGAGGCAATCTCGCACTGGCACTGGCGTCGCGCGTCACCGGCGATGCCGTCTCGACCGACGCAACTCTTGTCGGAGTTGGCGTATTGTCGCCGGTTACCGACCTCACTCTTTCGGGCACGACCTATGAGACACGCGCGGATGCTGATCCTCTTTTTACGCGCCCGCAGGTCGCCGAACTCGTGCATTCCTACTTGGCAGGCGGGGACGCGGAACATCCACTGGCTTCGCCTCTTTACGGTCGACTTGCTGGTCTGCCGCCTGTCCGTGTTCATGTCGGTGACGACGAAGTGCTGTTGGACGACTCGCTCCGGTTTGTTGCGCGTGCAGTTGCCGCAGGCGTCGATGCCCGGCTTGATGTGTGGATGGGGATGCCACACGGCCATGCCGCAAGCATCGGAAGACTGAAGGCAGCAGCACAGGCGCTGGATGCTCTGGGGGCTTTCCTTACCGACCGGCTGCGGACCCAGGCGGGTCTATAAAGCTTGCGATGAGGTTGCTGAATAGCTCTTTGCCGCAAGGCTCGTTGACGAGCCCATGTGGCTCGTCAGTAAGACAATGATGCCCAGGAAACCAGCAGGCCCCTACTGGTAAGTGCCGCACGCCAGAATCGCGCGGTCGACTGCTCCTAGATGCAATGCGCGCGTTCCTGAGCCTCGCAAATGGTTAGTGTCGATGCCCGATCTCACGTCCCAACGGATGGGTCCCAAATTCTAACGGCGCTGTGGCCACCGCAGTCGAGGATAGGGCTTGAATTAATCAGTATAGTGTGCATAATGCTGATTAATAGATGGGAGGGCCAGATGGATCGAGTGATTGTGGCCGGCGGTGGCATCGGTGGCGTGGCTGTGGCTTTGGCGCTGGCTCGCAAGAGCATCCCTACTCTTGTTCTGGAGCAGGCACCCGAATTGGGCGAGATCGGCGCTGGCATTCAGATCGCACCGAACGCCTTTCACTGTTTCGACCGCCTGGGTGTGGGCGATCGCGCTCGCTCTGAGGCGGTCTATATCGACAGTCTGAGGTTGATGGACGGGCTGTCAGCCGAGGAGATCGTCCACATTCCGCTCGGCGCGGCCTTCCGAGAGCGCTTCCGCAATCCCTATGCGGTTGTACACCGCGCTGATTTGCATCTGGCGCTTTTGGAGGCAGCTGAGAAAACAGGGCTGGTCGAGATCAGGACCAACCACACGGTCGAGCGCTATGATCAGGACGGGACATCGGTGACGGTTTACTGCACCGGCCGAGAACCGGTGCGCGGTGCCGCATTGATTGGTGCGGATGGTCTGCGCTCGCCTGTCCGCGCGCAGATGCTAGGCGATGGCCCGCCGATCGTTTCTGGACACACGACTTATCGGTCGGTGATACCGGTCGACCAAATGCCCGAAGATCTGCGTTGGAATGCTGCGACGCTTTGGGCTGGGCCCAAATGCCACATCGTCCACTACCCGCTGAAGGGATGGAAGGTGTTCAACCTCGTGGTCACCTATCACAACAACGTAACGGAAGCAGAAGCAGGCAGGCCAGTGCCAGTCGAAGAGGTGAAGCGAGGATTCGAGCACATCCATCCGCGAGCTCAGCGCATCATCGAACACGGTTCGAACTGGAGGCTTTGGGTTTTGTGCGACCGCGAGCCCACTGACCGCTGGGTCGATGGACGGGTTGTTCTGTTGGGCGATGCTGCTCACCCGATGTTGCAATATTTCGCGCAAGGCGCGTGCATGGCGATGGAGGACGGCGTCACCTTGGCCGAGTTCCTCGCGGACCATCCCGACGATATCGAGAAGGCTCTGCAGGCCTACCAGGCGCTGCGCGTTCCGCATACGGCGCGCGTGCAACTCGGGTCACGGTCGATCGGCCAATATATCTACCATCCCGCTGGAGCAACAGCGATGGCCCGAAATCACGTCCTGCGTTCTTGGGCCCCCGATGACTACTATGATCGCCTGGACTGGCTCTACAGCGGATCCATCCTCCCCGACGCCAAACCAGTGATGTGACACGAAACCGTGCGCCACTAGTTTCTACGCGAGTTTGCACCATGACCTATATTTTCTCGCCCCAACCGGTTCCAAGTGTAGCCATTCATGGCGAGACAGCTCGCTTTCCCGTGCGCCGCATCTTCTGTGTAGGGCGCAACTACGAAGCGCACGCACGCGAGATGGGGAAAGACCCGACGCGCGAGGCGCCATTCTTCTTCACCAAGCCAGCGGACGCCGTCGTCGACGATGGCGCAGTGGTGCCATATCCGCCGCTAACCTCCAACTTCCATCACGAGGCCGAACTCGTAGTCGCGATCGGCAAGGCCGGGTTCGAAGTCAGGGAGAGCGAGGCCTGGGACCTCATCTGGGGTTACGCGGTAGGAAATGACCTCACGCGTCGCGACCTCCAGCTCGAGGCGCGGGACAAAGGCCGGCCCTGGGACTGGGGGAAGGCGTTTGACAACTCGGCGGTCTGCGGCCCGATCCGCAAAGCGTCGCAAACCGGTCGGCTGGAAAAGGGCACGATCAGGCTGACGGTCAATGACACGGTCCGGCAGGATGCCGATCTGGCTGACCTGATCTGGTCGGTGCCCGAGATCGTGTCCATTCTCTCGCGCGCCGTGAGGCTTGCGCCGGGCGACCTGATCTACACCGGAACGCCCGCGGGCGTGGGTCCTCTGGTTCCGGGCGATGTCTGTGTGGTCGAGATCGAGGGGCTGGGTGCGCTGACAACCACGATCGCAGGCATGACCTGATGACCAAGCTGATCCTCCATAACTATTTCCGCTCCTCCAGTTCCACCAGGCTGCGGGTGGCACTTAATCTCAAGGGTCTGTCTTACAACTACCTCGCGCATCATTTGCGAAAGGGCGAACATCATGACCCGACCTATCTGGCGGTTAACCCGCAGGGCTTGGTGCCGGCTCTGGTGCTGGAAGATGGCACCGTCCTGACACAGTCGCTTGCAATCACCGAGTATCTCGACGAGATCCATCCCAGCCCACCTCTGCTGCCAAACTCAGCGCTTGACCGCGCCCGGGTCCGGGCGCTCGCCCATGCGATTGCCCTTGATATCCATCCGATCAACAATCTGCGTGTTCTCAATTATCTCAGATCGACATTCAGCGCAGACGATGAGGCTGTCGCGGCTTGGTTCAGACATTGGGTCGCCGCGACTTTCACTCCGTTGGAAACGATGTTGGCTGGGGACCCCAGGACAGGCCGGTTCTGTCACGGCGAGACGCCCGGGCTTGCCGATCTGTGCCTCTACGCGCAAGTGCTGAACAGCGGGCGTTTCGGGGTAGACATGTCTAAATATCCAGTGATTTCACGGATCTTTGAGGCCTGTGCAATATTGCCCCCATTCGCGTCTGCGTCCCCAAACAATCAGCCGGACGCCGAATGATGGAGGCTATGATGACAGGGGCGACATCCGATCGCATTGGTGGAGCGAAAGGGAATGACAGCTTCGAGGATATGTCTTTTCTCGATATGCCAGGACACCTGCTTCGCAGATGTCAGCAAATCGCCGTTGCCGTTTTTCTCGAAGAGTGCCGCGCCTTCGATTTGAGTCCGATTCAGTACGTTGCTCTCGCCGCGCTTGAACGCTTCGGCCCGATGGATCAGGTAAGTCTTAGCGGCGTAACCGCACTCGACCGTACGACGATCATTGTCGTGCTCAAGAAGCTGGAAGAGCGGGCCCTTGTTACGCGTGCGACGTCCGGCAAGGACAAACGTGCCAATATTGTAACAATTACCGAAACTGGTCGGCAGACGATGTGGTCAGTGTCGCCGAGCGTCCTGCAAGCCCAAAAGAGCATGCTGTCGCCGCTCAACACCCGCGAACGTACCCAGTTGCTGGCACTGCTCAAGAAGATGGCAAACGGCAACAATGGTCTTAGCCGGGCCCCGCATCGCCTGCCCTCATAGCGCGCAGGTGCTGCTCGACTGAAGAAGGACAAACGGCATGGTCGACAAGAGCCACAACAACATGACGAAGCAAGACGACACGCCGCAGTTGCGCCAGCTCTATGCTGATTTCGAGGCCGAGCACTTGATGCCGCTGTGGACCCAGATCGACGATATCATGCCGGTGGCTCCACGTCCGAAGGCGGTTCCGCACATCTGGAAGTGGTCGCGGCTTTTCCCGCTCGCGGAGCGCTCGGGCGAGTTGGTACCGGTGGGGCGTGGCGGCGAGCGGCGGGCGATAGGACTTGCCAACCCCGGCCTTGGCGGCAAGGCTTATGTCAGCCCCACGCTCTGGGCGGCGATCCAGTACCTTGGACCACGCGAGACGGCGCCTGAGCATAGGCATGCGCAAAATGCCTTCCGCTTTGTCGTGGAAGGCGAAGGCGTCTGGACCGTCGTCAACGGGGATCCCGTCCGCATGAGCCGAGGCGACCTGCTGCTGACCCCCGGCTGGCACTTTCATGGCCACCATAACGACACCGACCATCCGATGGCCTGGATCGACGGGCTCGACATCCCGTTCTCCTACCACAACGATGTCGGTTTCTTCGAGTTTGGATCGGACCGCGTCACCGATTATGCAACGCCGCGCTTCTCACGTGGAGAGCGGTTGTGGGCGCATCCCGGGCTCAGACCGCTGTCGCAACTTGAAGACACGGTTAGCTCGCCGCTGGGGGCATACCGCTGGGAGTTCACCGACCGCGCCCTCACCGAACAACTCCTGCTGGAGGATGAGGGCCAGCCGGCGACAATCGAACAGGGGCACGCCGCGATCCGCTACGTCAACCCGACGACGGGGGGCGACGTCATGCCGACGATCCGGTGCGAATTCCATCGCCTGCGGGCAAGCATACTCACGCCGCCGCGCCGCGAGGTCGGTTCGTCGGTCTTCCAGGTTTTCGAAGGTGCGGGCTCGGTTGTCCTCAATGGCAAGGAAACGAGGCTGGAGAAGGGTGATATCTTCGTTGTGCCATCCTGGGTGGCGTGGTCGCTGCGGGCCGAGACGCAGTTTGATCTGTTCCGTTTCTCCGATGCGCCGGTGATCGAGCGGCTCGGCTTCGCGCGCACGCTTGTTGAATGGCCGCAAGAGAGGCGTCCGTGACAAGAACTGATCCCGATACGCTCGCGCGGGCACAGCTGCAAGAACGGCTGGGCTCGGGCGCGCGGTACGATGCGCCGAGCGCGCCGGCGGCCGATCTGCTGCTCGCACGACGCGGCACCGCCTATTTTGCCCGACAACTCAATAGCTTCACCGACGCACAACTGGATGGGCCGTCCGCGTTTGCGGGGCAGACGCGCCGGCACGTCGTGGCTGGTGTGGCCTTCCATGCGCGCTGGCTTGCTCGACTGGTGGCCGCTGCACGGCTGGGCCTCGAGGTCGAGACTATTGTAGAGCCTGAACTCATGCTGGAGGATATCGAACTGGCGGCGACGCTGCCCGCGCATGCTTTGCGCTACCTTTTCCGGCATTCTGAAGTGCATCTGAGCGTCGAATGGCGCGACCTGCCGGACGAAGGCTGGTTACGCACTGTTCGCTCGCTCGACGGCCGCTCCGTGCGCGTCGACGCAACCCCTTTGATGCGTGCCCGGGAGATCTGGGAGGCGGCAAGGACCCTCAACGGATCTTGGCGCTCCAGCGATATTCCGGCCGCAATAAGCGGACCTCCCAAACCCGGCGTCACTTCACAGTAGAGCGAACAAAAGGGGCTCAGATAACGAGAAATATGGCGATCTGGAGAGGCACTCAGACCTTGAGCAAACTCCCGAGGCGGTAGATGCCGGTTCGCTGGCCGCGCACCACTCGACGAACCAGCTAACGGTTTTAACCGGCGGCGTATGATTTGCTGGATCGGAACACCTGGGCTCGTGAGCTTCATGATGATCGCGTCTGTCTCCACGCACTCCAGTTAGCCCGCCTACTGCAGCTCATAGTTGTAAGTGAACGGGTCAGGTTTGATCAGGCGGCGTCCATCGCCATCCAAATCATGCGCACGAACTTCCAAACTGTGTCCAGGAGCGACGCCAGCATACTTCATGGATGCCAGTGATCGGCAACCCGAAAGGCATTCGGCAATGCCCCGGTCGTCGCTTCTTGCCATCCCCCTCCCCCGATCGCGTGAGACGAACTCGATCTGGGAATAATCAGTCAGCCGCGCCTTGAGGGTGGCAATCTCGCAATCGGGCAGGTCCGCCAGGCGTTGGCGGTCTTGCGTAAAGTGATGTGAGAGCTCTCGAACTCTGGCTAAGCGAAACTGCGAATTGCACGCATGCACCAGCCACTTTGGGGATGGGGGCTTGGCGCGACACGCTGGAGCCGCCTTTGATCGTCAATTCGGGTGAGCCAGTGCGGGAACGGCTGACACTGAAGGGCCTTATTGGAAAGCTTCGCGGCTTTGGCTGTAACGACAGTTGCAGGGCGGCATGCGCCGGCTCGGGAAAAATGCGCGGTCATGCTGCGACAGATTGCTCTATGCCGCTGCTCCTCGCGACGGGCAAGGCTTACCTGTGCAATTGGAGGCTTAAGGTTGTCACGATCAAGGGCGCGACGGTGGTCATGAGGATCGTCGACGACCGGCTCTGCACAACTCAAATTCCAGCAGACCTACTCTAACGCGAACCAGGAGATGGCGTTCGATTCTAGGCGCCTGCATGCTTGGTATCCACGGCAACATGAAAGCGGCGATGAAGACGGTCTTCGTCGGCGAGGGCCGGGGTCCACACCTGGTAATCGGCCTCCCCGACAACTGGGGTGGGCGAATGAAACGGGCGTGAGCCTTGTGAGCCGATTGCGCCGCAGGAAGGTCCGTTCCGCTGCATCGGCCCCGACATGGACAACTTAGTATAGCTATTTTGCATAGCGGAGGGCTATTAGTCATTTTCAATTGATCCAGGATTATGTCAGTTTTTTCAACGTTGATGAATGTACTGTTCGCGGAGAGTTATTGAAAAACGCGCCCAGCATCAGCAGCTTGCAGTTGCCTTGCACCAGGCAGCGCAGGGTCGCTTCGGTGAGTTAGGCGGCTGGGCGTCTCTTGTGCCATGTCCGGGGCGAAAGGCCGGTGGCGCCGCATCTGCCGCTGCTTGCAGCGGGCGGGCAGTATTGGGTAACGAGCGCCGAGCGGTGACAATGGCATGGGCAGCTCGACCTTCGCAGATACGGTGCTTGTGAAAGCCTGAAAGAACCATGGGCCGGCAGTGCGATTGCGCGTGCCCAGCTATCGCGGCGTCGGCAAGCAGCTGAACCGGATGGAAGAAAATAGCTTGATTTTTCCTCAACTTGCCGGCCGGAGGGCTGGCCAGATCTGAGAATGGCGCGTCAACCGCAGCGCCTGGGCGGCGCAAGCCGAGCAGCTGACGATGACGTGTCAAGGTCTCGTAGAGCGACAAACGCAGTTCGCAACGTCCGCAAGGTCGCCATGCTTGGGCGTCTGCCCGGGCAAGCGACATCAGTTTCAAGAAGAACGGGCAGGCGCAAGAACCGGGCAAACAGCCGGCTAGCGCCTCAAATCCAAAGGGAGAATATCGAATATGGCTGGATCATCAGAAATTGCATTCTTCGCTCCCGGCGAAAGTCCGATGCTAGGCGGTACGACATGTCGGTTGTCCGTACGCAAGGATCGCTCCTATGCGAGCCGCCCCGAAGCGTCTGTCATCGGTCGCATTGCCGCCGATAAAGAAAGCGGCGTGGCGGGCTTGGCGATCCGCGCGACAAGTCGCGCCTTGCCCGTGGGCAGGAACTCCGCGCTAGGATATCTCGGCGTACTGTGGTTGTTCGCTTCGGCCGGACTATTCGCCGCGGGCGCTCAAGCAAGTGATGCAAACGCTCATCCCGATATTGGGCCGATGTGCGGCACCAAGCCTATGATCGTCGGGCTTTCCGATGGTTACGGCGGCAACACCTGGCGCAAGATAGCGCTCGCGGAACTTAAGGACGAACTGAGCCACTGCTCGAACGTTACGCGTTTCATCTACAGCAACGCGAACGGCGACCCGCAAAAGGCAAGCTCCGACGTCAACAGCATGGTGGCGCAGGGCGTCAACGTCCTGGTCATCGATCCGGACTTCGGCCCTTCACAAATCCCCTCGATGCGATCCGCGATGAAGGCCGGCGCAATCGTCGTGGCCTATCCGACCAGCCTGCCAGGCAAGCCCGGTCGCGACTATTCAGCCAACATCACATACAACATGCAGGCGATCGGCAAGTTGTGGACGGATTGGCTCGACAAAACGGTCAAAAAGGGGACGGTAGTTTTCCTGGGCGGTACCGCGGGCGTTACCTCATCGCAGAACTTCTTCGACGGTTTCAAAGACGGGCTTAAGAACCATCCTGACCTCAAGCTGCTGAGCGATCAGTATGTGGTCACCAACTGGAACCCGGTCGATGCCAAGAAGGCGGCGGTTGGCCTGATTGCGAAGTACGGCAAGATCGATGCGATAGTGACAGATTACGGCCCCACTGCACTTGCTGTGGTCAGGGCGTTCGAGGAAGCCAACCTGCCGCCTCCGGCGGTTGCCACCATCGCGAGCGACAACGAGATCAACTGCAAGTATCTCACCGACAAGAAGGGCGGCAAGCCATTCCGCTATTTCTCGCTCGACGGAACGACGTCGATGATCCGTGTCGCCGGGCGCCGCGCGGTGGGCGACTTCCAGGGAACAACAAACAACGAGCCGCTCTCCGCAGTGCCGTTCGTCTACGTCGACAGCGAGCAAGGCCTTGACCCAAAATGCAACCCGAGCGCGCCCCTCGACGCGGATCTGTCATCAGCGCTTCCGCCTGAAAAACTCCAAGCGGTTTTTCAATAATGGGAGAGGTGTCGTGACCCAACAGCAGATGTTGCTGCAGCTTGACGGCGTGACAAAGATCTTTCCTGGCGTACGTGCGCTGGACAGGGTCACGCTCTCGATTCTCGCCGGCGAGGTCCATGGCCTCGTCGGCGAGAACGGAGCCGGCAAGTCGACGCTCATGGCCATCGCGGCCGGTGCACTCGTCCCGGAGGAAGGCCGCGTTGTCATCGCCGGTGTCGAGGCGATGGGCGACACCGAAAGAGCACGCTCTTTGGGGTTGGCCATCGTGCGGCAGGAACCGGCCCTGATGCCGGAGCTGACGGTGGCTGAAAATCTCTATCTCGGCGTGCCCGAGGCGGAAAGGCCGTCTGTGATGGACCTTTCCGCCTGGGTGCAGCGGCTGCTCGCGCAATGGAGCGACGATGTTGCAATCGACCCGTCAACGCGCGTGCTTAGCCTCAATCCCGAGCAACGTTTCATCGTCGAGATTGTCAAGGCGCTGGCGGCCAAGCCAAAAGTTCTTGTGCTCGACGAGCCAACCGAGCACCTGCTGATCGAGGACGTCGAACGCCTGTTTGAACGCATCCGAAAGATCACGGCATCGGGCTGCGCCGTGGTCTACATCTCGCACCGCATTCGCGAGGTGCAGCAGATCGCAAACCGGCTGACGGTGCTGCGTGACGGGCAAGGCCAAGGCACCTATGACGCCGCGGGCCTGAGTGAGCAGCAGATTATCGAGCTCATTGTCGGCCGCGCGCTGGAACGGGAGTTCCCGCCGAAGTCTACAGACGCACAAAACGACATCGTCTTTGACGTTGAGTCCCTCAGCGGGAGAGGATTTTCAAAAGTATCGCTCAGGCTGAAGAAGGGCGAAATAGTCGGGCTCGCTGGAATTGACGGCAACGGTCAGCGTGAGTTCATGCGAGCGCTGGCGGGGCTGATCCATAGCAATGGCCAGGTGACGCTGAATGGGCAGCCGGTCTCGCTGAGGAATTCCCGGATTTGCGCGCAGGCGGGGATCGTCTTCCTGCCAGGCGACCGGCATTCGGAAGGCATTTTCGCCGGTCTCTCGGTGCGCGAAAACTTCTCGATTCGCAGTCTTGGACAAGACGCCACTGGCGGATTGGTCAGCCAGCGGTCCGAGGCGCACAGAAGTCAGCTTGCGGTCAGGGAATATACGGTAAAGACACCATCGATCGAGACGGACGTGGTGTCGCTGTCTGGCGGCAACCAGCAAAAACTGGTCCTGGCGAGCGTGCTGGCGAACCGGCCAAAAGTGATCCTGGTCGACGAACCGACGCAGGGCGTCGACGTCGGCGCGCGAAGCGAAATCTACAAGCTGCTGCGCGAAGCGGCCGCGCAGGGCGCTGCGATCATCATCCTTTCCTCCGACGCCGCCGAGGTCGAGGGACTTTCCGACCGGGTCATGATCTTTTCGCGCGGGCATATCGTGAAGGAACTGCGCGCCGACGAAGTCACCGAAAACAACATCACCACGGCGATGCTTACGGCAACCACCCAGCGGGAACGCGGCTTCGACCGGGTTGGGAGCTTCTGGAAATGGGCGGCCGGCGACTGGGCTCCGATCCTGATCCTGGCCATCATCGTCTGCGCCCTGGGTCTTTATGCCTCACATGTGAACGAGGCCTATCTTTCCGCCCGCAATCTGAGCGGGGTCCTGGCGCTTGTTGCGACACTTGCCATCGTCTCCTACGGGCAACAGGTGCTGATGCTGGCCGGTGGCATCGACCTGTCCGTCGGCCCGCTCATGGGACTGATCGTTGTCATATTGTCCTTCTACCTGACGGACGATGCCTCGACGGCAGACCAGTTCACTGGATGGACGATCGCGGTGCTTGCGGCCCTGGCCGTGGGCCTATTGAACTGGTTTCTGGTGGATCCGCTGCGCCTCCATCCGATGGTCGCTACGCTGGCAACATTCATGGGCCTGCAAGCCGTCGCCCTCATCCTGCGGCCGATGCCCGGAGGGCTGATCGCCGAGTCGATGATTGACGGCATCTCCACAACGGTGGGGTTCGTACCAATGGCGGTGATCGTCGCGCTTGTGGCTGCACTGGCGCTGGAATTCGTTCTCTACAAGACGAGGTTTGGAATTTCGCTTCGCGGCGTCGGCTCAAGGAGTGAGGCGGCGAGAATGGCCGGCATCAGGCCGCGCCGAATGCTGCTGATCGCATATGTGAGTTGCTCGCTGCTCGCCGCCGCCGCCGCTATCCTTCTAATGGCCCAGATTGGCAACGGAGATGCCACCGCCGGAGGGAACTACACCCTGGCAAGCATTGCGGCGGCCGTGATCGGCGGCGCAAGCCTCTTCGGCGGCCGCGGTTCGTTTGTCGGCGGTCTGCTTGGCGCCTTGCTTTTGACGCAGATCAATGTGGTGACCGCATTTCTCAATCTCGATGACTCCTGGCAGTCGGTTCTGCTCGGTGCAGTTATTCTCGCTTCAGTGACGCTCTATTCCACCAGCCGGCAAATGGTGGTGGCAAAATGACCGACAGGATCAAAGCTTCCCCGAACACGAACACGCCTGCCGGAGAGACCGTGCGGTCATCGCTGCCATCTCGCCTGTTTTCAAATGTGGGCGAGTTCTCATGGATCTGGATCGCGACCGCGGGACTGTTTGCCCTAAGCGCAATCGTCGCACCAGGCACCGTTACGATCGGCTCGCTTCTTGCCATGCTGCCTTTCGCCGGCATCCTCGCGATCGCGGCCGCGGGCCAAACCGTTGTTATCCAACAGCGCGGACTGGACCTTTCCTCGCCCGGTATAATCGGACTGGCGGGCATACTTTTCGCACTGGTCGGCGCTGGCACCGGCTCTGTGCTCACCGCAGTAGCCGCGGCGATCGCCGGTGGCACCTTGGTTGGGGTGGCAAATGGTTTCCTCGTCGCGCGCCTCGGGATTACTCCCTTGGTCGCCACGCTTTCGGTGAATGCGCTTGTCATCGGCGGGATTCGCTGGCGGACGGGATATGTTCCGATATCAGTCCCGGCAGAGATGCAAGGGATAGCGCGCGACTATATCCTGGGGCTGCCGATCACGGTGTTCTTCGCTCTGGTCTTCGTCGGCGTGATCGCGGTGATCATCCGCAACACGGTTGTCGGGCGCCGGTTCATCGCCGTGGGCGCAAGCCCTAAAGCTGCCGAGGCCGCCGGCGTGCCGGTCCTATCCTATCAGATCGGCTCCTACGTCGCCGCCGGGGTATGTTTCGCGGTGTCGGGGCTGCTGTTGGCCGGTTTCATCGGCAGCGCTTCGCAGACGGCCGGCAGCGACTATCTCCTCACGTCGATTGCGGCCGTCGCGGTGGGCGGAACCCCTTTCACAGGCGGCCGCGGCAGCGTGATCGCTAGCGCCGTCGCGGCGCTGTTCTTTGCTCAACTCGGCCAGATGGTCCTCGCGCTTGGCGCCGGAACGGCCGTTCAACTGCTTATCCAAGTATGCGCGATTCTGGGCGCTGCCATCATACGGCACGTGCCCGATATCATCCGGGGGCTTGGTGTCGGCCAAGCCTCGAAGGCAAGCCAATGATGCGCGCCTTCTACTGTTGCCCTGTTGGACAACCGTGGAGAGAGATTGGCCGATACTTTTGAGCGAGATCTTAGGAAGCCGGCCATAACACGCTGTAACTCAGAGTAATTCAACCTGCTTGCGTCGCCGTTAATTAAGGAAAAGAGGAGCTAGAAATGGACCCTAAACTCCAACGCCTTTTGGATGAAGCGGAAATCCGCGACGTTCATCTTCGGTACTGCAGAGGCATTGACCGGATGGACTTCGACCTTGTGCGTTCATGTTATCATCCGGACGGCATCGACCGCCATGGCGCCTTCGAGGGCAATGTCGAAGAGTTCGTCAAATGGGCCGCTGACTTACTGCCGATGTTTGAATCCACCATGCACTTTACTGGTAATCAGTACGTCCAGGTGCACGGGGACGTGGCCTCTGCCGAGCATTATGCGCGCGCCTTCCACCGGACGAGACCGGATGGCGATAAACCGGCGACCGACTACGTCGTCAGCATACGCTACATCGACAAGCTGGAGCGGCGAAACGGGGAATGGCGTATCCTCGACCGCACACTCGCCTTTGAAACGGAGCGGACGGATCCGGCCGAGTGGACGACGGAGCCGCCGAAATTTGGCTACCGCTCATACCGGAACAAGGAAGACCTGTCTTACAAGTACGGACTGGTTTGACCGAAATACCCCTTTGACAGTGGTTCGCGCTGGACGAGCGTCCGAGGGGTATACCGAAGGGATCATGCAGCGAGTACGCCCATGGCTGTTATGGCACCCTTCCAGCAATAAGGGACAGGAAACGCCGGGACCCCCGGGGTAAGTCGACCGCAAGTCCAATCCAGGCAAAAAAATGCCGGGATTTGCGGTCGATGACCGGGATTGATGATGAGCGGCTGCCGCCGCAAGACATCCCGGGCAACTAATCGGCAAAAAGCAATCGAGGCCGGCCGGGCTGAGCCGGTCAACGTCAAAAGCCGTTGGAACGTCCGCGGCGGGAGGAATTTATGAAAAATCGTCTTCGCGTGGGAATTATTGGACTGAGCGCCGAGCGTGGCTGGGGCAGCGTGGCCCACATTCCCGCCTTGCATTCCCTGTCCGATGATATCGAGTTGGTCGGCGTTGCCAATAGGAGCCGCGCGAGCGGAGAGGCGTCTAGAAAGGCCTTTGGCCTGGAGCGTGCATTCGACGGCGTGGATAGCCTCGTCACCTCTGCGGATATCGATGTCGTGGTGGTGACAGTCAAGGTGCTGCACCACCGCGAACTGGTCATTAAGGCTCTAGAAGCCGGCAAGCACGTCTATTGCGAATGGCCACTGGGAAATGGCTTGGCTGAAGCCGAGGAAATCGCCGCCGTGGCAAGACGCAAGCAAGTGGTGGCCGTTGTCGGAACGCAGGCGGTGGTGTCGCCGGAAGTCAAGTTCGTTGCCGATCTCGTCGCCGACGGGTTCGTTGGAGACGTGCGTTCGACGACCTATGTCGGGTCGGGGTTTACCTGGGGAGATGCGGTCGACGCCGGCGACGCCTACGCTATGGATTCGAAAAACGGAGCCACTCTTCTTTCGGTCATTGCCGGGCATGCGTTTTCAGCGATGCAAAGCGTTCTGGGACCTGTGTCGAACATCAACGGGCTGCTCTCGCAGCGACGCAAGACCGTGCGCATTATCGAGACCGGCGAAATGATCCCGATGAAGACCCCGGACCAGGTTGTCGCGACCGCCGAGTTCGCCTCCGGCGTGCCTCTGGCCTTCCATCTTCGCGGCGGGCTTCCCTGTGGCGAGCGGCTGATGTGGGAGATCAGCGGCTCCCAAAGGGATCTGCGAATTTCCGCGCAGATCGAGGATGTGCCCGTCATCAACATCTCCCCGTTGCGCGTGGAGGCGGGCAAGCGCGGGGACAAGGGGTATTCCAGCCTCGAGGTTCCGTCATCCTACTATTTCGGCTTCGAGGATGCGCCAGCGGCCCGAAATGTTGCGGGCATTTACCGCCTGATGGTTCAGGACATACGCCAAGGAACACGTAGCGCGCCAACCTTTGACGACGCGGTCAAGCTTCACAGAATTACTGATGCGGTCGAATTGTCATCAAAGACCGGCGAAAGACGGCAGGTCGGCTGAAAGGGGCAAGACAGACATTCTCACTCTTCTCGCTCAGTTTGGCCGAAACGTTGAACTGTCGGTTTTTAAGATAAGTCTAGATGTTTGATCCTGGGATGTGATACGGCGCCCTCCGATCAAGACTTTCCTTTTATGATATCTGTTCGCGGGTGCGGTCATGTCTTCGGCCTGTCGGTGCGGATGATCTATTCCGCTGGCCCTGATGGCTGCCGCTGATCTGCATGTGAGGACAATACCGAGCCTTACAGCGCCGCGCGTCTTTTATGACGCGCGGCGCTGTAACACTTTGACGTACTGCATGTCAGCAATCTTTACACTACCACCGCGCAAGCGATCCGTTGGCGGTCACGGCGAACCCCGGAAGGCGGAAGAATGTGCCGGGTCTGGCGAATTTTTATCCCTCACTCACTTCCGCCACGACGTGTTGCAAATCAACCCGATCTCGCGGGGCATCGAGAACGCGGGCGTTCGCGGCTGTAACCTCCTGCGCGATGCAATCGTTGCGGCTAAATTCTCTCATGAAGAGCGGACCGGTCTTACCCATTTTCTCCGCCGCAGCGGCGATTCTCGAATTCACCAATTCTGCGGCGGCAAGGATAGCGCCGATACGCTGGTCGGGCTGGAGGTCCGGCGCGTTCTTGTACAATATCATCTGCTCTGACATTTTTTGGAGCGCCGCACTGATACCTTCGATGTCACCGTTGCATCGCCGCTGATCCGCCGCGAACGTTGGATCATATTCGAAATGAACTGTGGGGAGGATCGTGTCCTGCCGCGTGGTGTATCTTGTGAGGGGTCACCACGTGTTTCCGGCTTGGGCCGGTTGGGTTTCAGCTTGCCATGGAAGGCAGGCTGGTGAGGTTATCATCGCCGATGGCGGCGATCGCTTTGCTGCTCCGCGCTGCCCTACGGGTCCGGTGTCATGTAGCGTGCACGCTGAACTGCCCATACGTCATTTTGTTCGAGGAGCAAGGCTCCGACGAGCCTGCGTATGGCCTCCTCATTGGGGAAGATGCCAACGACGTCGGTTCGCCGCTTGATTTCGCCGAGGGGCCGCTCGATGGGGTTGGAGATTCCATGAGTGCGTGAGCGGCGGCCGCGTCCGGTAGAATGCGGTTGTCAATCTGCATCATATGGAGGCAACCGATGACAGCCATCGATCTTCCCCGTCCGGCTTCGACCGTCGCCCGAGGCGAGGATACCACTGTGTTCGTGGCGCTGGAACTCAGCCGCAAGTCCTGGCTCGTGGCGACCAGTGCGCCGGGAGAAAGCAAGATTTCGAAGCGCACCATGGCTGCCGGCGACGGCGCCGGGCTGCTCGTGCTGCTCGCTGAGCTGCGCGATCGTTCGGACAAGCGCATCGGCCGACAGGTGTGTGTGGTGTCGATCCAAGAGGCGGGGCTCGACGGCTTCTGGCTGCACCGTCTGCTCGAGGCCAACGGCATCGAGAGCCAGGTCGTAGATCCAGCTTCGATCGCGGTCGACCGCCGCAAGCGACGGCGCAAGACCGACGCGATTGACGTCGAGGCGCTGCTGCGCACGCTGATGTCCTGGGCGCGAGGCGAGCGCCGTGCTCGCCCAGTGGCCGCGTGCTGCAACGTCACGCAGCAACGTGTCGAGCACAGCGCGCGCCTCCCTTATATGTCCCTCAGACGACGCTCATCACGACATACTGGGCGATGCTCGTGGCCGAGCATATCGCTAGCGTCGGCATCACACCGAGCTTGAAGCGGAACAGGGAAACCCCTGCGACGACCGCAAGCGCCAGCGCCCAGAGATCGATGCTACTGAACACGGGCGTATCGAAGAATGTCATGAGTGCTCGCACCGGTACTGTCTCACCGAACAGCACGTGCAGCGCGAACCACACCGCCAGGTTGGCCACCACGCCGACTACCGCCGCGGTGACCGCCGACAAGGCGCCCGACAGCTTGCGATTTCCCTGGAGCCATTCAAGGAGTGGCGCACCCAGGAAGACGAACGTAAAGCACGGCAGGAAGGTGACCCAAAGTGTGAGCACCGAGGCCACAATGCCGCCAGGGATGCCTGAGAGGCCACTGGGCGCCCGGTAGCCAGCGAGAAAGCCGACGAACTGCAACACGAGGATCAGCGGGCCAGGCGTCGTCTCGGCCAGGCCTAGTCCGCTCAGCATCTCCGGCGCGCTTAACCAATGATAGCCCTGGACAGCCTCCTGTGCGACATAGGCCAGCACCGCGTAGGCACCGCCAAAGGTTACGACCGCCATTTTCGAGAAGAACCACCCGACATCGGCGTAAACCCCACCGATCGGCAGCAGTAGCACCACCGGCAGCAGCCAGAGTGCTCCGGACGCGAGGCCAGCCATGCGCGCGCTGCGGGCAAACCGTTCGGCTCGGCCCGGATCGGCAGCGAGCACGGCATCAAGAAGCGCCGGCGGTCCATCCTTCGCCTTGCCGTGTACCCCGCCGGCGAAATAGCCTGGCGCCAATGTGCCGATCAAGCCGGCCACGAGCACGACGATCGGGAACGGCACGTTGAACACGAACAGCGCGGCGAACGAGATGCCGGCGAGAGTCCAGGCGACGCGGCCCTTCAATGCTCGCCGCCCGATGCGCAAGACGGCCTCGACCACGAGCACGAGAACGGAGCTCTTGAGGCCAAAGAATAGCGCGGCAATCACTGGGAGGGCACCGAGCGTGGCGTAGATCAGCGACAACGCCAGCATGACCACGGCGCCGGGAATGACGAATAGCAGGCCGGCGCTGAAGCCGTCGATCGGCCCGTGCATCAGCCAGCCGAGATAGATGGCTAGTTGCTGCGCTTCCGGTCCGGGCAGCAGGTGGCAGAAATTGAGGGCGTGCAGAAAGCGGCGATCGCTGACCCAGTTGCGGTCATCGACCACCTCGCGGTGCAGCAGCGCGATCTGACCGGCAGGACCGCCGAAGGACAGACAACCGATCTTGAACCAGACGCGCGTCGCTTCGCCGAGAGAAGGCAGCGGTGGCAGCGCCACGGCGCCATTCGCCACGCTCGCCTCGTTCATGATGATGCGCCGCAGCCCGGCGCCAGGATCGTGTTGTCCATCGACCGCTCCAAGGGTCATCCGCGCTTGGTGCGGAAATATTGATAAAGGTTGTCGAAGACCGGGCCGCCCTGGGCGATCCGTTGGTCATCGTCCTGGTTGGCTACGGCGATGCCAGCGACGAGATGGGCAATACCGGTCGTCTCTTCGCGGCCGTACTTGCCATCCTTCAAATCGATGTCGTGGACGATTTCACCGATCGCCTGTAGGGCAGGGTCTGCAAGGCCGGCGCGGGCGAGCAACACCTCGAAGCTGCAGCGATCCCCTTCATGGGTGAACTCGCCCTCGAACATGTCGAACCGAAGTTCGCCTTCATTGGGTACATAGCCTTTGCTAGACACGAAGCGGATGACCGCGTCCGGATCGATGAAGCGGCGGATCAACCAAGCGCAGGCGATGCGATCGACATGCACGCCCCGGCGTGTGACCCAGGTCCGGCTCTTGAGGTCCGTGATCGCATGTGACGCTGTCTGTGGTTGTTCCCCGGCCATCTGCTTTTCCTCCGCGATCCGAGCCTCGAGCCCCGCGACCAGGCTCTCTGCCGAAAGGCGACCCGTGGCTCCGAAGAAGTCGATCGCCACCACATCCGCAAGGCGTTTGCGCAGGCGCCTAACCTGCGTGCGAACCTCGGCGGTCTCCTCTTGGGTAGCCGGAGTGTCCAGCTTCGCGGAGAGTGCCCGTGCTTCTTTGACGACTGTCTCGAAATCCTCGTCGCGCGCGGTATCGAACAGTGCCCGTACCTGATTATCCGAGAGCCCGTCGATGAGCCGGGCCTCGCACATCATCGCCTCGCCACCGCCCTCGGTGATCTCCTTCAGGAGCCACTCGAAATCCTCCTGAGTCTCGGCGTTCGCGGGCAACGCGTAGACGGTGCTCTTCACCGCGACTGCTCCGATCCCCTGCAACCGCCGCCAAATCTTAACCCGGAAGTAGGCGGGCTTGGTCGGCAACTGATGGATTAGGAGCAGCCACCGCTGCCTGGAATTAGAATCCCCCTCGCTCATAGACATACCGTATCATCGCAATTCATAAATGCAACACTTGTATCATAAAGATCTCCGGTGTAGCGTCCGAGGCCGTGATGGGCTGCGGCGGACACCAGATGCTCGCACCACCACGTCGACCTCTATTGGACGGAGGACGCAGTCATGAAATGGGTCACTCGCGAGCGTCCGGTCATCGATCGCATCGCCTGCCCTTGGCTGATCGCGCGATTCATCGACACGGAACCGGAGTTTCTGTTTGCGCCGCCCGACCGGGTCCTTGCTGTCGCCGAGGAGACCGGCGCCAAACCTTACGACGTGCCGGGTGTCGAGCTCACGCACGTCGGTGACGGCTGCAGCTTCGATACCTTCGTCTCGATATATGGTCTTGGTCGCGATCCGGCGATAGCCGTGCTGGCGCCAATCGTCCGCGGCGCGGACACCAACCGGCACGACCTCACGCCGCAGTCGGCGAGGCTGCTCGCTATCTCCATGGGTCTGCGGGACGTAACGGCGGACGATCAGGAGGTCCTGCGGCGCGGCTTCGTCATCTACGACGCACTTTATGCCTGGGCAAAAGGGCGTCAGGCCGAAGCTCACAACTGGCCACCGGCGATGACTCCGAACACGGCCTGATCTTCGCGCAACAATGGACATCGGACCGATATGAAGCAGCTCGGCACCACAGGGCCCGGGAGCAACACCCGAGGAGAGATCTAATGCAGGCAAAGTTCATGACCGGCGCCGCCGCTGCGGCCATTATCACGCTGCTAGCTTGTGCGCCGGCCTACGCCAAACCCGACTGGAATGCCGTTGGTCAAGCGCTCGGCAAATCTGGAACGGAACTGCCGGGCGGCGTCTACCGAGTGGCGCTGCCGCGCTCCGACCTGAAGGTCACGCTCGATGGCGTCGCGATCAAGCCGGCTCTGGCGCTCGGTTCCTGGCTCGCGTTCCAGCCCATGGGCGAGGACACTATGGTCATGGGCGATCTCGTGCTGACGCAGGACGAGGTCAATCCGGTGATGAAGAGCCTTGCTGAGAACGGGATCGAGATCACCGCGCTCCACAACCACCTGCTCCGCGCGGAGCCCGCAACGATGTACATGCATGTCGATGGACATGGCGACCCGGTGAAGCTGGCAGCGGCGCTCCATGCGGCTTTGGTCCAGAGCAAGACGCCACTGGGAGCAGTGAGCGCCCCAGCGGGGGCGCAGACTGTGGACCTCGACACAGCAGCTCTCGACAAAGCGCTCGGGCACGCCGGCAAGGCCAATGGCGGGGTCTATCAATTCACGATTCCACGGGCCGAGACTCTGATGGATGGCGGCATGGCCATTCCCGTCACCATGGGAACGGGCATCGCCATTAACTTCCAGCCGACCGGCGGCGGCAAGGCCGCGATCACTGGTGACTTCGTTTTGATCGCGTCGGAGGTCAATCCGGTCCTGCGCACACTGCGGGAAAACGGCATCGAGGTGACGGCCGTGCACAACCACATGCTGGATGACCAGCCGCGGCTGTTCTTCATGCATTTTTGGGCAAACGATGATGCTGCCAAGCTGGCGCGGGGGTTGAGGGCGGCACTCGACAAGATGAACCTTGCAAAGAGCTAGGCGAGATCTGATGCGCGTGTTCAGTGCGGCCCTCCCCCTTCTTGTAACGATCGGCGTGGTGGTTGGGTCGGCGGCCGCGGCCGCAGCTGAGGCGCCATTGGTCCTCGAGCGAACTATCCCGCTCGAAAACGTCTCCGGCCGCATCGACCACATGGCCGTCGATATTGCTGGCAAGCGCCTGTTCGTCGCCGAACTCGGCAATGGCAGTGTTGATGTTGTTGACCTCCAGGGCGGTAAGGCGGCGCACAGGATCGCTGGGCTCAAGGAGCCGCAGGGCGTTGCCTATGTGGCCAACCAGGATCTGATTGTTGTCGCCAGCGCCGGGGACGGCACGGTGCGCTTCTTCCGCGCCGCCGATCTGTCTCCGAGCGGGACCATCGACCTGCGCGACGATGCCGACAATGTCCGGATCGACCCCATCACAGGGCACGTGCTGGTTGGATACGGCAGTGGAGGACTGGCTGTCATCGACCCGGCCAACGGCTCCAAGATCGGGGATGTCAAGCTAACGGGCCATCCAGAGAGTTTTCAGATCGATGCGAAGACTGATCGGGCGTTCGTGAATGTGCCGGACGCACACCAGATCGCCGTTGTCGATCTCGCGTCGCGCAAGCAGATCTCGACCTGGAAAATCCCCGGCCTCGGTGCGAATTTTCCGATGGCGCTTATCGGCGGGGGTGGCCCACTCGCCGTCGTCTTCCGCAGCCCCGCGAAGCTCGTTCTCCTCGACTCGGCGACGGGCGTAGTCTTGCAGAAGCTCGATACCTGCGGCGATGCCGACGATGTCTTCTTCGACGGCAAGCGGGATCGGATTTACGTGAGCTGCGGCGACGGATCGATAGATGTCATCAAGCGGAGCGCGCAAGGGTTGAAGCCGGCCGGTCGTGTCCCGACCTCCGGCGGTGCCCGGACATCCCTCTTCGTGCCGGACCTCGGCCGGCTCTTCGTCGCGGCACGCGCCGAATCGTTCGGATCGCATGCCGCGATCATGGTGTTCCGCTCCACTCCGTGAGGAATCTAGCTCGTCGCTGGGGCGGAGCGCTTTCTCCACTATGGCGAGACGGGGCAGCTAGGTTACCCGCCTACTTCCCGAGCTAATTTCTGAGCGTCGGCGAAGCCGTCGAGCCGGCGCCTTAGCCTCGGGCCGGGGCGTTTCTCGCGCAAGAGCAACCATCTATGAACCTCAGAGGTGCGGAATTCGAAGGCTCTTCCTCTGTCGCCCATTTTTTTGACCGGGCAACCTTCCCGAACCCAGGCCCGGACGGTAGGCGCAGACACGCCGAAGATGTCTGCTAACTCCACAATCGATACGATCATCACCCGATTCCCCAGCGCGCGGGCACAAATCCGCTAGCGCCCGCTAGCCGTAAAAGAGGTCGGCGAGGCATTAAGTTCCGCACGTCCGACACGTTTAATGCCGCAGGCCTCACCGTCATTTTGACTCATCGACGGCAACTACTTGTTTGCCATACAGTTAAAACTAAGGCTAAATTTTGATACGGTCGACTTCTAGCCTTTCGGCGACTTCGCGCGAGTGGTGTCTGCACGCCTTATGTTGAGCGCTTCAAGGCGGGTTAGGAAGCCATAAACCTTTGCTGCAATAATATGCGCGCGCTTTCTCTATTTTTCTTTGATATATTGACTATACATGATAATGCCATGTATAGATACGGCATAGTATAGCAAAGGGGTGCACGCTATACACATGCACCCCTGCATGGTGCCGAGTCTTCGACAGTCGCGTATTTCAAGCTCGCGAAAGTCGCAATTGAAATCGATCAAGCCAGCGCCGCCCCGTCCGCCCGCATGCGGGGCATGGCCGTGCTAGCTCTCGTGGGGACTTCCAACAATCTATCAATCGTCCCCCTCGTCGCCGCCCCAGCGATGATGGCCCCAACCGTTATGCCAACCATTGTCATGGCGGTAATAACCGCCGCTATAGTAGCCGCCATACCCGTAATAGGCTGGACGACGCCAGCCGTAGCTGTAGCCAAAACTGTAACCGCCATAAGGTACGCAACGGCCCCATGGATTGGGATGCCAGCCGCGCCCGCAACCGTAGGCCACATCTTGCACAAAGCCCGAGGCTACAGGTGCTTGCGGGCTAGCGTTCATGGCCGTCGATGATTGAGCTGTAGCGGCGATGCCGGCAAATGCGAGGGCAGTCGCCATCGCGTGGTTTCTCATCGGATTCTCCTCCATCGCAGGTTGAGCTTTCATCATTTTTACCCGGCTCAAGTTGAACGGGCAATGAATAGCCAATCTGCTCCCTGCCCCCGGAGGGCGGGTTGCAACGGACATTGTATGCAATCGCAAGATCTTGGTATTAACTGCCTGCCCCCGCCACGATCAATCCCTTCACGCTGATATCACGCGATGCGTCTATCTGTATGTCCAACAATTTTGGGGCGCCTGCCGACTTACACCCGCACGCCCGCAACGCTCGGTTGCACGCCCTTATGGGGCCGCAACCGGGCCGCTCCCCTCCCCCATACTCCGGCCCATTTCGAGCGTTGCGACCCGCGTGGCATTCTCGCCCCGGCCAGCGCCGGCCAGCCGGGGGTAATAGCCTCTCTCCGCGGGTCGCAAAGGCAGACCTATGCAAGATACACCACAACCGGGGCCGTCGCGCGCGCTATGGGTCGAGCGGATTGCGTGACCCCTGCCCGCCACGATCATCCGCCGATCGCCCGCGCCGAGTTGCCTGACGATACGGCCGCGCTGGCCCGCTATCTCATTGGCAAGGTCCATCGCAAATGAGACCAAAAAGTTCCAGGAACCAAACCTCGAATGAAAAATTGTAACTGCACTGGATTTGACACTCAGGAAATCCAATGGGTCCAGAAGAGACCAATTAGTGGAGTGGGGCCCTGGCGTCGGACAGGCAGGCGAGACTGGATTGAGGGGGTGGCCGGGCTTTCGGAGGATAGCCCATGCCAAGACACCGATCCCACAGTGTCGAATTCAAGCGCCAGGTCGCCCAGGAATTTCTTGGGGGCGAGACGCTTCACGGGTTGGCGAAGCGCCACGACATCTCGCGCAACCTGATCCGCGTCCGGGTCGAGAAGTACGAGGCCGCCGACGATCGTTTGAAAGCGGGGGTGTATCGCAATTTTGCGTCAAGCGTGGCGCGCTGCCCATTGTCATCGCTGTTATATGGAATTGGGAAAACCTTGAAAGGGATGAGTACTTCAGAGCCGCGAACCGGCGGATTGATCGCATTGGAGGCTGCGTGGAGCGCGGTATAGGGTGCACCTCGCTCGCCTCATGCTCGGATCTTCCTACGCTCTGGACTATCGGAGGAAAGCTTCAGGACTGCAAATCCATCAGGCCAAGGGAAGCCGTGTCTGAGGATAGGTGCTCTCATCTGTCAATGAGGGGAGCGGCGGTGGCTTGCTCGATTTCGGCAAACGAAACATCGCTGGCGAGTTCAACGACTTCGAAGGCCTTTTCCGTTCCATCACGCCGTGGCCGCAACACGCCAAGGTCGGTGATGACCAGATCGACCACACCCACGCCCGTCAGAGGCAGGCTACACTGGCCAACCAGCTTGGACTGGAGTTTGCCGTCGCCATCCTTAGCCCGATGTTCCATGATCACTACGACGCGCTTGACCCCGGCCACAAGATCCATGGCGCCGCCCATGCCCTTGACCATCTTGCCAGGGATCATCCAGTTGGCGAGATCGCCGTTGGCTGCCACCTCCATGGCTCCGAGGATAGAAAGATCAATGTGACCGCCCCGGATCATTGCAAAGCTTTCGGCTGATGAAAAAAAGCTGGTGCTCGGCAACAACGTAACGGTCTGCTTGCCGGCATTGATCAGGTCTGGATCTTCCTCTCCCTCGAAGGGAAAGGGGCCCATACCCAACATGCCGTTCTCCGACTGGAGTTGCACGCGGATCCCAGCGGGGATGTGATTGGCCACCAAGGTCGGAATGCCAATCCCAAGATTGACATAGAAGCCATCCTGCATTTCGCGCGCGGCGCGGGCTGCCATCTGGTCGCGATTCCATGGCATGTTTGCTTCCTTCAGCTGACGGGGCGTGGCCGGGTGGTGTGCTGTTCGATGCGCTTGAGCGGATCGGGCCGATGAACGATCCGGTTGATGAAAATGCCGGGTGTATGGATGGCGTCCGGATCGAGCTTGCCTGTCTCTTCCAGATGTTCGACTTCCGCGACCACGAAATCGGCCGCTGTCGCCATCATCGGATTGAAGTTTCTCGCCGTGTAGCGATAGGTGAGATTGCCTTCCTCGTCGCCACGAAAGGCGTGCACGATCGCCAGATCGGCACGCAAGCTGCGTTCCATCACATAGGTTTGGCCATCGAACTGTCTGGTCTCCTTGCCTTCGGCAACGACAGTTCCAACCCCTGTGCGGGTGAAGAAGGCAGGTATGCCGGCCCCGCCAGCGCGAATACGTTCGGCAAGCGTGCCTTGCGGGTTGAATTCGATCTCGATCTCGCCGCTAAGATATTGCTGAGCAAAGATCCGGTTCTCTCCGACATAGGACGAGATCATCTTGCGCACCTGACGGGACTCCAGGAGAAGACCCAAGCCGATGCCGTCGATGCCGGCATTGTTGGAGATGATCGTCAGGTCCTTGACACCGGATGCCCTGATCGCCTCGATCAGTGACTCGGGTATGCCGCATAGGCCAAAGCCACCGGACATGATAGTCATGCCCTCGTGCAAGCGCTCCGCGAGGGCCTCGGCGGCACTCGTACTCAACTTATTCATTGTGATCGATCTCCACCAAATGGGCTATAGGGTCTCCTAGAACGTCCTTCGGGAGGCTGCAGTATCTCAACGGTAAGCACTTGACGGCGACTGTGCCAAATGCGCCTCCGGCGGTGTCCGAAAATGCCAAAGCGAGAAGAGCGGCCAGGTCAGGTGCCGGACCGCCTGGGGACTTATCGGGCTTTGGATACGCACCCGTCTGGATCTGCACATCAACGGTGCAGCTAGACACGGGTCGCCCGCTCGAGATGATCGGGCTTGGGGCTATTTCACCCATTGATGCTGCTGCTCACGCGCATCGTCACCTCGGCAATATTTGCACCGAAGGCTTCGGCCGTTTTCAGATCGCCTGGGATCATTTCATCGACCGAGGCATCGGAGGGAGAAACCACGACTAGGCCGACAAAACCCCCCAGATGATTTATGTCCTGGCGTGTCGACGATTTCGAGTTCGCAGGGTTCATACTTGAACCGCACCAGAGCATCTTATGCTGGGAGGCGAGCGTCACAAGGTAGTGGAGCGTCGACTCCTTGTCTCCTGTCATCGACGCCGAATTGGTAAATCCGGCGGCGACCTTGCCTTTCCAGTCCATCGCAAACCATTGCTTGCTGGAGGCATCGGCGAACTTTTTGAACTGCCAGGATGGGCCACCCATGTAGGTCGGCGTGCCGAAGATGATTGCGTCCGCCTCTCGCAGTGTCTGCCAGGCAGCTTCTGGAACGTTGCCTTCCGAGTCGATCGCGATGCTCTTCACAGCAACGCCGCTGGAAGCAACGCCCTTTTCGACATGTCCGGCAACGCGCCTCGTATGGCCGTAGCCGGAGTGGAAGATAATTGCGATCTTTCGCATACAAGTCCTCTGCGTTTAGCCGGAACAGGCGCTAACCCGCCACATTGGAACAGGCCTGCCCGAGCAATCTCCCGCTCTGAGGCCCTGCGGAACGATCCGCGCCCAGGAGCACCTGAACGGCGTGTCAACCTCTCCGGGACGCGGGCCGATATCGGACCCTGCAGTTGTTGCCCCTCAACGCGGAGAACTTCGAACAAAGCCTATATCCGGAACGATTCAAGCATGCCCTCTTCGAACATCTCCTCGACTGCGACAACGCGCTTGGAGAGGCCCTGCGCATGGTGCGCGGCAAAGAACGCCTCGAGCACGTGCTTGTTCTTGTCGACGCCGTATGGCCAGAAGTCCTGACCCATCAGGGCCCTGTCCTTCTGCAGCCTTTCATCGACGAACGGCATGGTGATCTTGCTTGCTGACATTTCTTCGAGGCGGCTGATCGCGAGGTCCTTGGATGCGGAGAATGCCTTGAAGAGCGCGTTCGGCAGCCAGGCGTGACGTTCAGCCAGTTCGCGGCGCACACCAACGACGTGCATGATCGGAAAGATCTTCGACTTGCGATAATAGTCCGTGGCCGCTTCCTGCGGATCATCAAACAACCAGCCGATGTCCTTGAAATCCTCTCGAGGGACGGCCGGCGCCCTAGGAGCGACAAATCCGTCGATATCGCCTTCGGCGAGCAGGGCGGAAATGGTCTTGCCGGGTG
>Ga0206877_10009_pt1 | contig 69317 bp, 67 predicted proteins | sample Alteio_BWOrgCont_7_FD_152623 | JGI IMG/M metagenome (GOLD analysis project Ga0206877, IMG submission 152623) | Enriched cells from forest soil in Barre Woods Harvard Forest LTER site, Petersham, Massachusetts, United States -... | ecosystem: Environmental > Terrestrial > Soil > Temperate forest >...
ACTGAAAATCCTTGTGTCGCTGGTTCGATTCCAGTTCTGGCCACATCACCGGAGACATTTTCAGAAATGTTAATGTCTTCGGCTTTTTCATTTCCTAACCCCTTATTTTTCTGCAAGATAAGTGCAAGCGCTGGGTTCAATGCGCTGGTTCGATAATTTCCATCTTGAAAGATCAATTTTGCAGGGAAGATCGAACCAAGCAATTTTCTTCGAGTTTGCGGCTCGGCTTCCTGAAAATACCAGGTCAAATCCTTCAAAAGACTCATTCCATAGCGGGCATATTTCTCAAATGCAGTATCAGCGACTTCTAGATCACTCATTTGGATCGTTAGCCGATCAATTTGCTCAGTGGTATGCGTTTTCAGCCGTTTATAAGAATCAGCATCCATCTCTCCTGTGAGAAATCGCTGTTGATCGAGCTTTAGAAGATTTTGTTTATGCCTTTCAATTTCTATTCTTAACTTGTGAACCTGTTGATCTCGATCACCCTCTTTTGCTTTAAATAGCACTTCCATCATAGCCATTTGGAGATCGATAATTTCCTGAGGTGGCTGTAGAGTGCCTAGAAATTGTAGAAAACGTTCATTAGCAAAATCAGCGTTGACGCGCACTTTGCATAATCTTTCACAGTGGTAGTAAGGATATTTTCCGCCGTTGCCTGAAGAAATGCTTCCCGTCCATGTTTTCCCACATTCAGGGCATGTTAAATGGCCTCTTAAGGGGAGTTCGTCGCGCAGCTTTTCTCTCGTGCGCAAACAAAAGTTAGTCTCGGTACGTTTATTTAAAATCCTTTGCACCTTCAAGAACAATTCCTCTGAAACAATCGCTTCATGAACCCCCTTCACCAGATATCCTGCTTCATTTGTGGTTTCTGGAACATAAAGCTTTCCTGCATAGACAGGGTTTCTAAACATCTGACCAAATTGACTGCGTTGCAATCGGAGTCCATTTTTCCAGGATGCTTTTCTAACATCTTCAATAGGAAAAGCACCTGTAGCAAAGACTTCAAAAGCTTCACGAACGAGGGGAGCTTTGTCATCTGGAACAAGCAAAGGAGTCTTTAGAGCACTTCGGTCTTTAGAATAACCTATGGGAGCGTATCCGTAGGGATAATAGCCCTCTTTGAGAGCACGTAGAATCCCTGACTTTGTGTTTCTTGACCGGATGCGGTTATCAATCTCCGGAAGAGTCATGTTCAGCATCGTGAGTAACAAATTTGCCGGATTGTCTGACTCTTCTCCATCATCTAGCGTGATGACACGTGTCCCGTAAGAGAGTAGCTCGCGATTCATTAGAATGGTATTTTCAATGTTCCTTGAAAATCGGCACCATTTCGTTACAAACAGATACTGAATCTGTTTTTTATGTCTCCTCAGGTATTCAAGTAGCTGCTGAAAATAGGGGCGTTTGAAATCTTTAGCGCTGTATCCCTCATCCGTGTAGTGAGCAACAACATGAATCCCTCTTCGGGCACACTCTTTGCGTAGGAGATCTTCTTGATGAGCTAAGCTAAAACCATATTCAGCTTGCTCGTCGGTCGATACCCGTGTGTAAATGATTGCTGTTTTGGGCTTTTGATCTCTCGCAGAGTATTTCATATTCAATTTGACAGACTCTCTCTATAAACTCTTTAATAATTTTCACTTCGCTGCGAGAATATTTCCTCTCATGACCATTGAGAATCTCCATGGCTTTCTCTTCTGAAAGCATGAACTACCTTGACGAATGGCAAGACTCTTTTGAGGTCATCAGCAGAAGTCTTCGATTTTAAAAACACAGTAGTTGACCGTGCGAAATATTGGTGGGTCATTGGGTAGATCCTTTAAGGTGTTTTTTAATCGTTCTTGTCCGAGAAGCAGTTCGTCCATCAACTATATTGGTCGTGATGGTCAAATTCTTGTGCCCTTGCTTGAGAGCATGTTCAGAGACATCAGGCGCAAATCCCTTTTCAATATCGCATCGATAGATCTTGCCTTTCTCTTTTCTAAAAGTGATCTTATCGAAGTCCTCTTTTGCAAGAGTTTCGAGAATTTCTTGTTGCTCAAAGGTAATCCCGCTTTCAAAGGGAAATCGCGATTTGACTCCTTCTTTCGGGAGCAGCTTATTGAGGAGGGGGTTGAGATGAACAATGATGCATGATTCAAAAAGGGTTGTTGCCAATGCTGTCTGTAGCTCTTCATAGAAGAAAAAATCACGCCATAACGGAGCCAGAACAAAAAACGTAGGCTTTTCTAGAAAAATAGCGCACAAAGTATAATATTCAGCCAATGAGATTGGGCATTCCCAATCGATCATTTCAAAGAAGTTTGGTTTTATATGACCGATGTCGCCTAAAGAAGTGTTCAAATGACGCAATCTTTGAATAACAGAGACCCACAGTGCCTCGATCAGATTAAATTTTCTCCAACCATCCATCGATTCTCTTTCACATTCAATAAGACCTTTTGAGTCCCAGTGGCTAAGTACACGGTAAAACCGCCAGTCTTTATCCATGTCGTAGTAAGCTGTTCTCGTTCTAAAAAGCGTCAATAAATCCTGGATCTTTTCAGACTGACAGATATGGTAAACATGGCTCAAAAAAACATCCCCTCGGTCAGGAATGTTCGCTTTCTCCTCATCTAGACCTATGAAAGTCCTTCTCCGCAGCATGAACTTCTCCTAAAAATATAGATCTTACACGCATGTAATATTTGTGTAAAAGGAAATTGGAATCAAGATCGTTGTCTTCGATTATCAGGCAGAAGGATTACAAATTGATCGCCGAATTGTGAGAGGTTCGGCAAAGGAGCCTCAGGGTCGTAAATTATAACTGGATCTAAAGGATGAGGTTTTGCTTTCAGTGTTTCTTCGAGCTTTTGTAGTCTCTTTTTACTGGAGGCTTTCATGAATTTGACGGTCTTCCAATTTCTTAAGCCGCTCCTCAAAGTCATTCATCTCTATCACTTTTGCTTGCCTTTCAATGATTCTGGTTAGGCAATCTCCTTCTGTAGGAGAGAGTTCTCCATGGGATATAGCTTGGGTTACTCTATGAATTGCTTCTAAAATATCCGAGCTGGTCTTCATGGCAGGTAAGTCAATAAATATAGGGGCTTCTTTTTTAGGAGGAAGAACGCGATCCAGAACAAGCTTGATTGCTTGGATATTTCCTCGTTTAGCTTCCTCTATGGCTTTACGGCAGATTCCTTCAATCTCACCCTCAAACAGAACTTCAGCTGCGATGGTTGCTTTATTTCTTATTCCTCTCGGTCTACCAAGAGGGTTGCCAGAGCGCCCCTTTCTAAATTTCCCCTGTTTTTTCTCTGTTTTATCAGGCATGGTCTTGTTCTTCTTTTAGCTTGTGCTTGCGCGCCTTATGGATTAAGAAAGTTATGAAACTTGCGCATGAGCCGAGGAAATAAAAGGCAGTTTCTTCATCTATACTCTCTGTTCCCTGAATCGAGCTATGTCTTACTCCATCTTCGTCACTGGAGAATCCATAAAATTTTATCAATCCTTCTCCGAAAGCAGGATGTAATGAAAACTTTTTGTTGAGCTCTCTCATTCCATCAGAAAATTTGATACTCTTATTTCCTGTTAGAACCCTAATCATAGATTCTATTGAATGGATACTTTCTCGGATGCTTTTGCTATATTCTTTTTTAGCGAGGTGATATCCAGCTTCTATCAGATTTTTACAAGCACCCCCAAATTGATCCGATGTCAGCGATTCTATAGCTCGTAAATAGGCGATACCCTCTTCTTTTGAGGCTCTAGGTACAAAAAACCTCCTGTCTTTATCGCGCTCAACTAACATATAAGCTACTTGTCTGCGCTCAAAGAGATCGGAAATTTCATTGCCAAGAGAATGGGTAATTAAAGCGGAGTGATTAATAAAAAACTCTAGAGCGTCGAGTGTCTCGTTATATGAGCCTACCGAAATTAGTCCAAACAACTGGCTTCTAGTATTGTCTGGATAAAAGGCTTCAATCGGAAGCTCAAGGAAGCGAATGTGAAAGTCTTTGAAGATCTTATGCCAGTCGGGAATGGCGCCCCCTTCGCGATAAAACCCGAAAAATTTATTTAATGTCTCCTCAAAAATGTATTTGAGTTCATTACGGACTTCATAAGATAGCTCCTCTAACTGGTAGGCATCTGGTAGTGGTTTTAACCCTTCTCTTTCGGAAAAATTTAATGTTCTTTCTTTCATTTTTGATCCATTATAATTCATTGATTATGAACGACTTGTATCAACATAGAAGTCTTGAAGTTTCCGATGTTTCTATGTTATTTTCTATGTTTAGGTAGCACAAAAACCTTTTGGGGGTCTTTAGAGCTTGTCGATATTTCTGCAAGTAATCCTTCCTGACACATTTCCTTAAGGCGAGTGGTGGTGGTACGGCGTGTTACCTTCCAGATTTCTTGGGCAACTTTCGCATTAATTTTTTCGTGTTTTTGGAGATACTGGAAAATAGGCTCCTGCCATGAAGCTGAAGGAACATTTTTGGTTGATTTTGGATAGAGAGTTACCCGGAAAAAATGATCCAATTCTTCAAATTTTGGCGCAGGAATGTGCTGATGTCGACAAGCGTCCAGCATTCGTTTAAGTCCTGATCCCCAGTGTTCAGTCAATTTTAGCTCTCGAAAGGCCCTTCCTAACACTTTATTTCTCAGCTGGGAAACGCCAGAAAGTGCGCTGTCAAGACTCAAGCCAAATGGTAATGACCCTGGATTGGTCATTTCTAATCGGTCATCAAAAATGGCAATTTGAATCGGAGATCTATGGTTTGCGTAATCGGCATGTACTAAAGCATTCATTGCCGCTTCGCGAAGAAGCATAGGAGAGTATTGTGGTGTTTCTTCGCGTCTAAGTCCTTTTATGGAAGATCTGACAGATGTATGACGACGGATAAACACCAGAATTTCTTCTAATGCTTGAGGAAGAGGACTTCTAATTTCCTGATCATCAATAGCTGTGTTTTTTGTAACACCTTCAAAGCGGATTGTCCTAACAAGGGGATCTAGAAAAAGCTTATCTCTATTTTTTCCAAAAAGTAAAAGACCCCCTTTTGTTGGATATGTTTCAGATTGATAATCAGTAAATAATTCGAGGGTTTTAGCTTTTGCGTGAGTAAACGTTTTCCCAACGGCACCAAACATTTCTTTAGCTAAATCAAAATCAAAATCATCAGTAGAGAACTTACAGTCAGGCAGTTGGTCGAAGGATGTATGTTCTTTTAATCGGCGTATTTCAGCAATGATGTGAGCATCTGCTAGACGATTTGTTGATCCAAGCCTTACGAATGTTCCTTCTGTCTCCCCTTTGGATTTCAAATGATATAAGCCTGGACTATAAGGAACGGTGACAATTAAAAGATCCCTTCCTCTCCAAGAGCAAAACTGTAATTTCGGGATAAGCAGAGGAGTGACAGAATCTGCAATAGCATTAGCAATTTTTTCCTCTTCTTGCAGAACATTTGACAATCCGATAACTTCTTTTGTTTCATTCCTAACGCCAATAAGTAACACCCCGCCAGCCGTATTAGCAAAAGCGATCACTGTTTGCACAATTTTTTGTAGAGATTGCGTGGTTTCTTTGAATTCGAGTGTTTTCCCTTCATTCTTTGAAAGAAGCTCTTCTAGCATTGCGGCCTCTCAGTTGAGATTTTAACATGGAAATTAACATAGAAATTCATGGAAGTCAAGGTTTTCTATGTTGATGTTCATTTTGTGCTTCAAAAGAAGAAAGAAAATGCGAGTGATTTTCTGAGGTTTCTCAATAGGCTTATCATGCTTGTAAGAAATAGCGCTGTCTTTTTCTTACAAAGCCGAGGGGAAGCGAAAACCCGTTTTTTTCTGCTTAGAAGGCTCTTTTCGCTACTAAAGCACTCTTTTCCCACTGATTTGCGAGATGAGTTCACTTCACAAAAAGTGCTAGCTCATCAAGCTGTTTCATTCTCTTGATTAATTGATTCGATAACGAACTAACGTGACGCCATCTTTTTGCTCGATAGGCAAAATGGAAATATGTCCGACCTCAGATGTGCTCTTAACTTGAGTGCCACCATCGGCAACGCTGCCTACTCCTTTCAAAGTTAAAAGTCTTAAAGGCTTGTTTGTTGGCAAACCTGGCTGGAGATAAATGGTTTCACGCTCGAGTTCTTGGGTGTCAACGAGACGAAATGAGAAGGGTAAATCCTGAGCAACGAGTTCATTGGCTTTTTTCTCAAGTTCCTCTTGGAAATCTTTTTCTATTGTTCCTTGATAATAAATCACCGGCTTTTTTTCATGTTCCCCTTTAAAAGGCATCAATGGAGACGGAGAATACCCTAGTAGGTATAGCGCAAAATCAACGACGTGTCCTGCTGAGTGAAGGCGCATATTGAGATAGCGTCTATTCCAATCTAGAGTTCCTTTAACTAACGTTCCAGCAGGTGGGGGTTGATCTCCTTCCATGTAATGAAGAATTTTGCCCTCTTTTAGCAACACCTGACCTACTTTCCCTTTCCACGTATCCGTAAAAAGAAATCCCTGATCAGTTGCTTGACCGCCTCCTCTAGGGTAAAAAATAGTTTTATCCAATACGAGCAGCCATCTCTGTTGCCCATCGATCTCTTTTCCAACTTCAATAATAGTTGCTTCCATTTCTTTGAGATAAGCATTTTCGAGATAGAGGAGGGCTGTCATAGGGTCCTTTATTTTGGATGCTTAGATATCTCGGAGAGGATGGAATGTATCTCTTTGACGTCTTGTTCTGAAGTGTTCCAAGAGGAGATAAAACGAACTTCATTTTTTTCCGCATCCCAAGGATAGCAGAAAATCTTCTCTTGGATAAGTGGAATCCATGATGCAGGTGCAGTGAAGAAAACCTGATTAGTTTCGACTGGATAGCTCAAAGAAAGACCGGGTGTAGACTGGATGATAGAGGCAAGTTCTTGCGCTTTTTGATTTGCTTGAGTAGCTAGTGTATGCCATAAATCATTCTTAAAGAATGGAATATATTGGGCAGACAAATAGCGCATCTTTGAAAGTAATTGCAGCATTTGCTTTTGTAAGTGATCACTACCATCTTGCAAATGTTGATTAAAAATCACCAGAGATTCTGCTCCCATCAATCCATTTTTAGTTCCGCCAAGAGATAGGATATCGACCTGAGCGGCTTCTGTAATTTCATGTAGTGATGTATTTAAGCTAACTGCTGCGTTATACAGGCGGCTTCCATCAACGTGAAACAGAAGATTCTCTTGTTTGCATAGCTTCGCGAGTGTTCTTAGTTCTTCAAGAGTATAAACTGTGCCTACTTCGGTAGGTTGAGTAATCGATAAAACGCGGGGAGATGTAGAGTGTTTGCCAAAGGCTCTTTCTCTTTTTAGCTTTTTTACTATCTCTGTCGGTGTAATTTTGCCTTCTTTATTTGGCACTGTTAGAAGTTTGCATCCTACCAAAGCTTCAGCAGCACCGGACTCCTGATATTGAATATGAGCAATATCCGTACAGATAATCGACTCATAAGCTTTGGAGCAAAGTCTAAGGGCAAAGATATTCGCGCCTGTGCCGGTAGGGACAATAAAGACTTTGCATTTGCTTTTGAACGCCTTTTGAATTAGATTCCCTGCTTCTTCAGTCCAGGCATCTGAACCATAAGAAGGGGCATAGCCTTCATTTGCCTCAGTAATGGCTTTGATAATCAGAGGGTGCGCCGGTGTCCAGTTATCGCTAGCAAGGCAAATTTTCTTCTGTGTCATCAGGGATCTCTTTTGAAAAATAAAAGCACAGCATACACAATCGAAGGTGGAAATTCAAGAGGACCAAATGTCCGGAGTCTTTTACGACAATTCAGTGATTACCGAAATTCGCTCTCAAAAAGAGGCGAAGGATCGGTCCGAGTATGCTGTATTCTTGAAGGAAATTCATAATAAATATCTTCTTAATATTGACCGAGGAATTATAACTAACAAGCAGTTTGTGGAGATAATAAGCAATGACAAGCCGAGAAAACTGATAATTAGTGGGTTTTTAAATGAAATTGTTAAGAAAAGAGATGAATTCAAGCAGATAATTTCACAGAAAAAAGCAATAGAGTATGAATTTTTATTAAAAAAATACTTTGAATTGCAGAATAAATTTAGATTGGGGTTTTTGAAAAAATTCCCTAAAGAATCAATAAGTTCTTTGACTCATAAAAGCTTAAAGAAAGATAAATTCGTTCGAAGCTTTTTTTGTCTGGAGAAAGCAGTTCTCAGGTATGGGAAAAATTTAACAAAAAATAATATTTTATATTCAGATTTTATAGAAACATTAGTGAGCGATTCTGTAATTCGGGTATTTCTATCTTTATTAAATTGCAGCGCTATTTCACCAGAATTTTATGATTATGCTAGACGAACTATGGAAAACATGTGTTCTGTACTGATAAAAACTTCGAAATCTAATAGGTCTCTTGATGTTAATTTGCCATGCGTTATGGCAAGCTTAATGAAAAATGCAAATGCAATGCTGAAACCGGGAGAAGCATTTGAGCCCCTTTTAAGAATCGAAGACGACATTGCAGACCCAGATCTTCAATTCTTTCCTTTCTTTGGAATCTCTGTTAACAAGACCCGTTACCCAGTGATAGTATTTACTACAGAGTCAATTAATCGAGTGAGAGAAAGGCTGCGTGTTTGTTCTGCAGGTCTTATTGAAGTGGGAAGAAACCTTCCTAGGGGATTAGTCCTTATAAGAGGAAGAACTATCGTTGTAGACTTCTACAATAAAACTTATGTTGTAATTGGTACAGAAGAATATCTGTAAGCATCAGCCTTTCTCTAGAAATACGGATTTATTCATCCTCCGCTTTAGTCGTCGAACAGGCCAATAGGCTTTCCTTCCTAGGCGTCTTTCGAAACTGAATCATTTTATCTAGCTTCTCATGCATTTTTTTCATAAGAGAGCGTTCTTTTCTAGTACCACCCGCAAACCCGTAAAGGGCATCGCTCATAATGAGCTCTCGATCAACTAATCCATACAGGTATTCTAGTTCTTCGATGGTCACTTCTGTTTTTATCAAAGCTTCTTTGCTTCTCCCAGATTTGTAACTTACCAACTCAAATTTCATATCTCTAGCTCCTTACGATTTGCTTTTACTTCAGGTTGCAGAGATAGGAATTGCCGAATAGCGTTATGTACTCTTCTTTGCGTTTCTTTAAAATCTTGCAATTGTAGTCTCTTTGAGACCTCTTCGATGAAACCTCCTAAAAACCCATACATTTCAATTCTGATGGGTGCTTTACACTCAATCAGAGGTTTTCTGACTTTTGTTATTAAGTCACCAGCAGGAATATATGAGTCGCCCTCAAATGCTACCTTTTGTTCAATCTCCTCGTATAACAAATACCAATCAGATTGATTTCCATTGTTCTGATATACATTCCAAACGAGATATTTTGTGGTTTCAATCCCTGGGCCAAATCCAGAGGCTTCAAATCCGCCAAAGCTACCGATTGAAGCTTCTTTTTTGCAGAAATGACGGATTTCGGACGGAATATTAGCATCTTTTAGCGATGCCTGGATGTGCTTAATATCGGCTGAAATAGAGTCTAATTGAGATTTGAAAATAGCGATGTTTTCATTCATAATTTTTTCCTATAATTAAATTTAATAAAATCCAATTCTCAATCAAGAGTTAAAGGGCCCAATCAAAGGCAAAGATCGTTTGACTTAAGTCAATAAGTACAGTCCAGAATGTACTGCATTTGTGATTTTATGTTCAAGAGTTTAGAGAAGTCATAAAAATGGTGCGAAGGACCCTGGTTCTATTTCATAGTAGGGAATGCCAAGAGAGGGGATTTGCTCGGTCAAGAGGCGTTTTTAACCAGACTAGAACTCTTTTCCCACTGGTTTGTGAGGTAAGGTTTGACTTTGATCAGGGGTTCTAACTCATAGAGAAGCTTCATTCCCTCGATGAATTGGTTCGAGAACGCTCCGGCTCTGGCCAAACCTTTTACGTTCTTGCCGGCGTAAATGATCCGGAATATGTCCGGAATTCTAGATTTCCTTAAATCACCCAAACGGGTGCTTCAAAAATTGTTTTGAGGTGCCAATTTGGAGTGTCTATTCCGGATATAGTCCGGATATAGTCCGGATTTTACATTAGCACTCCCTTTTAAACAGCTAATTCTCGAGAGAGAAGGTCGTACCGTCCTCAGGACTATACATCTTCCTTGCGGGTTAAAAGGAGTCAAAATGGGTCATATTAGAGAAAGAGATTTAAGCGATGGCAGCAAGAGATTTTATGCTGAAGTGGAACTTAAAGGTGCTGGTCCAAGATTAACGGCTACCTTCAATCGAAAAAGCGATGCCAAGCTTTGGATTCAGAAAACTGAAACTGAGCTGCGCTGTGGAAGAAACCAGCTTGTCGCTGAGTCAAGAAAGCATGTTTTCAAAGAGGCCGTGCAACGCTATTCTAAAGAGCAAAAAATCTCAGTCGTTAAAAGAGGTCATTTACAATGGTGGGAAAAGGAATTAGGTCACTACTTTCTCAGAGACATTTGCCCTTCACTAATTGCCGAAAAGAAGCAAAAACTATTAACTGAAACCACCGAAAAGGAAGATGTTCTCGATACTGTAATTAACTTGCGACGCCCTCCAAAGTATTCTCCATCAGATGGAGCCAAGTTTGAGGTTCATTTTGAAAAGAACAGGGGATTTGGCGGAGATGACGCCAAGCCATTTGAAGCAGCGCTCCTCTCTAATGAGTCAAAGCTGATCTGGAGTTGTAGGGACATTGAAAATAGAAACGATGAAGACATTATAGACATGTACAACGAAGGAATGACACAAGCTGATATTGCAAAAGAACTTGAAGTGCATAGATCGACTGTTTGTCGAGCTATAAAGAAGGCAAAAGCGGAAGGGAAAATCAACAAATAACGCTGTGTTGCATGTTGTACACCCTAGAGAATGAAACACGCAACATTCTGATAAAACGCGCAACAGGTAACGCAACGACGGCGCAACGGATAATGTTTGGCCATAGAGGATTTTGATATGAAACATGCAACAATTATTGCAACTGCCCTGCAACTCAGCTGTTGCGCGGAAGATTGGGGGTACCCAAATGGACAAGTATGACTTTTGCGATCATGAGAAGGTTCAGGAGCTCATAAATCAAAGAGCCCGTAAATATATGGACCATGTTAAACGGTGGCTTGCAGCCAAAGAAAAAGGCAATGATAAAGCAAAGGAGAGGGCTATTAAAGCGATGAGAAAACACAAAGAACAAGATGAAAAATTCAAAATAATGACCAGAGAGGCAGGGCATTATTGGTGGTAAGTTATTTCTTATCAGCAGAGGGGGATTATGGTTCGATCATGGGAGTATAAACCTTGGGAGCCTTGGAGTTATGACAATCACAAAAAAGCTCAGCTGTTAGATATTTATCATTCGGCTCATTGGAAAAGCGAAAGTTCATGGAAAAAGAACCGACCCTTATGTGGTGCTAACTGCCGAAAGGGTCGTTCCTGCAAAGCTAAAGCCGTGGTGGACTCCAAAACAGGAGAACCGATTAATGGCCGCTGTCGAATGCATGGAGGTTTATCAACAGTCGCAAAGACACAGGAAGGTAAAGATAAGAGTAGAGCTGCAGCGCGACGTGGAATGCTTGCTTATTGGGCAAAAAGGCGAGAATTTCTTCCCTAATATGCGCGTGCGTCGTGGACTGCATATGCATCGACCTAAAGTAATTCTCGGATTTCATGAAAACGTTGAAGTACTTGTTTCCAAGTTGGAAATGATCCAAAACACAATATACGACATTGTTGTTCAAAGTCTGGATGTTCAAATAACTTCATGAGGTTTTGGGTTCTTTGCTTGCCATTGTTTTGCGTGTTTCAAAGCGATTAAATTTCCAAAATCAAATTTAGAAAGAGGGTTTAAACTTTTTCTCAAAGTAACAAGGATATCTTTTTGACAACCAATTTGCTGTCCTATAGCTCCAAGTAAAGCTCTGACACGCGGAGGTTCTGATTCTGCAACTTGAATAAGACGTTCAAATTGATGTTTTTCATCGAAATGCTTCAGCAGTTGCTTTACTGTTTCTTTTGGAGGTAGTTCACTTGTTTTACCGCCTTGACGAAGAAAGTCCAGAAGAGCGGCATCTTTGGTCGAGAGATTTTTCCAAGATTCAGGTCTTCTAGTGTGAATAATCGTATCTTGACCAACAATGGATCGAGGGAGGCTGAGCCCATTTGTCGCTACCTCTATTTTTGCTGCGTTTTGAGTTGTAAAACCCAATAAATTAGAGGCAGCATTACCAGCTGGGAAAATCTCTTTTCTCTGAATGTTTAGAGAATGCAGCTGACTTGGAGAGGGCTTGCTTTCGCCAAATGGTGTTTGTCGGGAACGGTAATATAGTCCTTTACTAATCCGGCGGATAACTCCCTTTTTTGATAAACGAGACAATGCTTGTGCAACAGCTGTGAATGGCATATTTTCAAAGTCGTCCAATCTCCAAATGCGCTCTCCTCCACTTTCAATTTGATTGCGGACATTTTCTGCCGTGCTTAACGAAACGGATGTTTTCTTATGGTTTTTCTTCATAACTCTATGATGTTATAAAGCATCTTGTTTTGTCAAGTTTTTTTGCTGTAAAACTTGACATTCGTGTAAGAAATATTGATAGTATTTTCTTACAAATCAAGTTGAGATAACGTATGACCTTTGCTGCCATCAGTGCTGGCAGAAATTGCCTGGAGGAAGGTGGGTTATAACAAGCTTAAATTAAGACACTTAAAGATAGTCGATATCACATCATTCTTATAATTAATAACTTATGAATGTTAAGATTATAATATTATATTGACAAACAAACTAAAAGGGCTTATAATTAAGCTATAAGATATAGTAATCTTGTTAATTAATTTACGTTTAACAAAATTTGAGAGTAATAGGTTATGACTTCTTCTTCTAACCCTGTTCCCCCTATTTCAACGGCACTTGTCCCGTATGATCCTACATTGCCACACGTTTCTCTCAAAGCTCATTTGGAAGCCGCTGCCGATAGAGCCGTTAGTCACTCCTTTGAGGTGGCAAAATTTGAATCACAACATCTTTCACTTGAAGGACGGCTTATCTATCTTGCTCAGAATTTGCCAAAAATGTTGCCATTCCCTTTCTCAGGGGTTATAGCCCTGCAATCAGGAGATGGTTTTATTGTGCAAGCCTGTCATTGTCCTAATCAGGCAGAATTTACAACTGACCAGACTTTTAACGCTCTTTCGATTGGAAAATTGTTTACTGCAACTGCGGTGATGCAACTGATCGAGGATGGGAAATTTTCGCTAGATACTCCTTTGAGCGAACTACTTGACGAAGATGAACTTGATTTGCCTCTCCAGCCTCCATATTTAGAACAAAAGCCAGATCAACAATCATTGAAAAGTCTTAAAGAACATTCGGCTGAAATCACAGTTGAGCATCTTTTATCACATACGGCAGGATTCACTGAAAGGCCAGGTTCAGAAGAGGATGGCACAGCTCCTGGAGAGAGCTGGGACCGAGGACAAATCGGAAAAGACTCTTATTCCAACTATGGCTATCAATTATTAGCTAGGATCATTGGGAAGCATACGAATAGTGGTAATCTTCTAGTTATTGATCATGAAGCAAGATTCCGTTCTCATATTGAAGAAAGAATTTTCAAGCCAGCTGGTATGGATGGAGCTATTCGTGAGATTCATTCCCCTGCAAAACAACGGCCCGAATATTTTGAGATATCTGAAGACGGTGTTGCCACTCGAGTTGAGTCTATAGACCCATATCCCCATGGAAATGGCTGTTGGCGGATGACAGCAAGCGATCTATTAGCTTTTGGGCGTGCGATTCACCAGCATCACGTATTAATTAAAGAAGACTCATTCAATACAATCATGGACTATAAAGGACGTTTAGGGTTTTGGGTAGATCATGATGAGGAAACTGGAGCTGTTGCAGGATATGGGCATGCTGGTGGTGGTCCTGGCATGTCTTCCTTTTTTCATACTTGGCAAACAAGCCCTCCTATCACTGCGGTTGTACTGTCTAGCTATTCTGGATGCGAGATGGTCAAGCCAGAGCTTGATAAGCTCATGCAATAGTGAAAATCTTCCACATTTTGATCCGGAATATATCCGGAATAGCCAACTTCCCAGGCTTGAACTCGATTACCGTTGCTTGACAGACTTTTCTCGAAAATAATCTATTCCCCCTGTATGATCGTGCAATGTAAGGTGATTTTAGATCATCTAGAGTAATTGCCGGATAGGGTTTTTAAAGACTGAAAATCCTTATGTCGCTGGGTTTGCCGGCCCCGGGCAGCATGGTCTACTCCGCAGACCAGCGCCGAGGGCTTCCCAAACGCGGCGAAGCGCGCGTTTGGGGGAAAGGGAAGGATCCCTTTCCCCGTTTCCTAAATTTCAGCGCCTTTGACGTCGAAATTATTGCAAGATTTTAGTTGACAGAGCGCTAGCTCTCATCGCTTATATCCGCCGGAGGAGGAGCGAAAAATATCCCTGGAGATATTACAGGAGATAGAGAAGGAGGTCGTCGAGGTCCACTCATCTCATAATCAAAGGTGTCTTGCATATTTGATGCCACTACTGATGATACTGCTTGTACACGAGTTGTCAGAGAAGAGGCAGTCTGCTCTGAGGGGGCATCTGCAATATTTTGCTTACAGCATAAACAAGAAAAACAAGAAAAAACCATAGAAAACCTCATAATTTTACAAAAACTTTACTGAAAGTTTGCATAATCTTCTCATTTAAAGCAAGTTTTTCGGATAGCAAATAAGCGCTAATATCTGAGCACAAACCGTTATATGTGAATAATTTTTCTATAACCACTAAACAAACACTCAGTCTCGATCTCTTCGACAGATATGACTTAAGCGTCAATTACTTATAGCGCAAGGCAGTAAGTTTGTGCCCGATTGTTTCCAATCATAAAGGACTCTCTGCTTTTTGCTTGCCAGGTTCTTTCTCGAAAGGGTAGTGGGAATTCGCATTCAATCTATCCGGCACTTGGACCGCAGTGATCGGATAGGCGCATTTGGCGTCATGGCCGTGGATAACATCGAGGATTTTCAGGAATATTTCTTGCTGGATATTTTGAAACTTTAGCCATTGGGTGGTTTTTGTAAACGTATAGACCTCAGCTTTTAGTGAATAAGGGCCAAACTCGATGAGATTCACATAAAGGGGTTGCCGCGTATCGATTTCAGGATGATTGCGGAGCATGGCATCGATATCTCTCAAAATTAAAGAGATTTTAGAAGAATCCTCATAACTTAATTCAAATCTGGCGCGAATTCTCCGATTCGTCATTCTTGATGGATTTTCAATAGTGATCGTCGAAAAAATACTGTTTGGAACGAAAAGTGGCCTTTTATCGAAGGTTCGGATGCGAGTATGGCGCCAGCCGATGTGCTCAACGCTCCCTTCGATTTCTTTATCCGGCGATCGGATCCAGTCGCCAATGATAAAGGGTCGGTCGAGAAAGATCATTAGGCCGCCAAAAAAGTTCGCTAATAGATCCTTTGCAGCAAAACCGACCGCGATACCTCCAATTCCGCCAAAGGCGATTACGCCGGATAATGGAATTCCCATTAATTGCAAGACGATCAATCCGACAATGGAAAATACAAAAACTTTTAGTACTTGAATAACTCCACTAATAGTAGTCGGGTCGTATTTGTTGATTTTTTGGGGGGTTGAATAATTCTCTTCGAATTTTTTAATAAAACGTGTGAGTGTCCAAATGAAAAATATGGGTGCGGCAAGATGATAAATGGAGTTAATCCAAGAAGAAAATAGGGTGAATTTTTCAAAAAATACCGTAATTAAAGTTGCCATACCAGCAAAATAGATGCTGAACTTAAGAGGCATGTGAATTGAATATAGCAAAGCATCGTCCCAAATCCGGGTGCTTTTTTGTAGCTTCGGATAAAGTTTTCTGAAAACTATTTTCTCAGCGAGAGCAATTATAATCGTTATGGTTATTAATAATGCGATTTTTATTATCTCAAAATAATTGCTGTAGAAGTATGTAAAGGGTGATGAAGTCATAAACCTCCTAACTAAAAAAATTGAAACGCAACTCCGTGCATGAGCGGCAAGTTTCTTGCCCAACACAGATAGCTCGCATGACCCGGCTCTAAAGGACCGTGAAAAATGACGAGTGTCCGTTCAAATTGAACGGTTATTCCACGTGTTCGGCATTTCGCCAATCTGCGATGCTGTTCAGTCAAGAGCGCTTAGCATCTTATCGACAGTCATCAGGTCTGCGTGCAGCTGGCATGTAAACTACTGGATTCGAGCTGTCTGAAGTGCTGCGCCTTTCATAAGGGATATCTGAATTCCCACAGCCTATGCCAGTCAAGGCTGTGGGATATAATGTATATTATAGATCATATATGCTTGAAATCAAATGATCAACCTATAGTTTTATAAGATTGCTCCTCTATCAGCTTGGAGTTAGAAGCGGCTCTCAAAACTCCCGCCAGAGCAAAATTGACCTTTTCAGTCATTTTATCAACCCATCCCTGAGCCCTATTCGCATGGGGTATGTTGGGGGGGGGGCTGTGGCTGCTCGATCGGCTGGCAAAACTGGCTCTAAATCATCGATTTTTTGGGATGGAGAGTTTTGAGAGCTGCCTCTAACTCCAAGCTGGCTCATAGATGAACCAAGAGATTTTATCTCACTTTTGATATAAATATTTTTGATTAATTATAAGCCAGGGTACCATGTCGCTCGAATTTCAAGGATCTATAAAGCCCACTCTAGGGTTGGAAATCGAATTGCAACTCCTTAATTCTAAATCTTTGGATCTTACGCCTCAAGGAAAGTTGATTTTAGACGTTTGTAAAAAGATGAATGAGAACCGAATCAAATCGGAAATCCATCAATCGATGGTCGAGGTGGATACCGAAATTTCAGAAAATGTGAAGGAATGCAAGCGTCATTTAAAAAAGCGGATGCTGTGGCTTAATCATATTGTCGAGGATCATACATTACAGGTGAGCGTCACGGGGACCCACCCGTTTCAGAATTGGGAGGATCGGATCTTTTCTGATTCTAAACGCTATCAAAGCTTGCATGAAAAATTCCAATGGCTTGCAAGGAGAATGAATGTGTATGGCATGCATGTCCACGTTGGAGTCTCATCAGGCGACCGTGTTCTCTCGATTTGTAGAGACATGATTGAATATTTACCTCATTTGCTGGCTCTCTCTGCGAATTCTCCTTACTGGCGTGGAATTGATACCGGAATGCAATCGTGTAGAGTCAATATTCTCGATGCGTTCCCCTACTCAGGAATTCCACCTGATATTACCAACTGGGTTGAATTTGAGCATTATTACAATATTTTGCTTAAAGTTGGAGCCATCAACTCGTTTAAAGATCTTTATTGGTACGTTCGTCCAAATCTGTTGTTTGGAACTGTTGAAGTCCGTGTCTGCGATGCGATGACGAAACTGGAGGAGTCAATTGCCGTAGCAGCTTTGATTCAGTGCTTGGTTGCTAAAATCAACCAAGAATTAGATAGCGGCTCTCAAAGAAAATGGACGAGAGAACAAGAGTGGATTGCTCCCGAAAATCAATGGATTGCCGCGCGAGACGGACTGGAAGGAATGATCATTGTCGATGTTTCGGGGAAAAGACAAAAAATTTCTGATTCCGTTTTGGACCTGATTCAACTCCTTTCTCCCATTGCAAAGGATCTCCAATGCTTGGAAGAGCTCCATTTTCTCAAGGAGATCATAAAAAATGGAAATGGTGCGCAAAGGCAGCGAAAGGTCTTTCAAAAAACAGGATCTGTGAAAGAAGTGGTTGCAGCTGCAAGAAGAGAGTTTATCTCAAGTCTTCAAGAGGAATAATCGGTTCAGAGGGTGGCACTCATACCAAATATCAGAAATAACGTTGGGTTTGGCTACGTCAGCTTTGCAACAAATTTTTCGTCTTCACTCGTGCCTTGCCATGCTGGCAATGGTCACTCGTTCCAGACAAAAAATTTGTGCAGCTTCCTTGCCAAACTTAACGTTATTTCTGATATTTGGTATCAGTTCACTAAACCTTTCGCTTTTAGAAAATCATGGGCGATTTCCTTAGTTTTTAATCCCTCATATTCGATTTTTACATTGATATCTCGCATCATTGTACAAAGTCGAGTTCAGGACAGTTCATTTGTTAAAGCCCAGTCTTAAGAACCACTCGGAACCTAGCTTTACCGCTCATCATCAATTCATAGCCTTCGACAACTTTTTCAAGCGGGAAAATTTGATTCATCGATCGGATGCCTGTTAGGACGCTAAAGGACATCGCGTCTTCAGAGTCTATTGATGTGCCGCAAGGCCATCCGGCGATGCAGCGCCGCCCTCCTATCAGCCCCAAGGGGCTCGCCGATACAGGATCTCCAGCAACTCCAACGATCAAGAGTTTGCCATCTATAGACAATCCTTCGATGACTGCATTTAAGGCTGCGCTATTTGTAACGGTTGATAGGATCACTCTTGCTCCTCCCAATTTTTTGAGCTCTTCGCTTACCTGCTGTTTTTCGCTATCTATGTAATGGTGAGCTCCCAGCTTTTGAGATAAAGGCTGTTTGTCTCTTCCTCTTGCGATCGCGACAGTGCGAAAACCCATTTTAGCGGCATACTGGATAGCGAGATGTCCCAATCCCCCGATCCCAAGAACTGCAACTGTATTGCCAGCAATAGCTCCGCTATTCCTAAGGGCGTTAAAGGTGGTGATGCCAGCGCACATTAATGGCGCCGCTTCCACCGCCGAGAGAGCCTCTGGGATGTGTGCTAAAGCTTCAATAGGAACGATTACATAGTCTGCATATCCTCCGTCATAGCTGATCCCTGGTATTTGCAGCTGAGAACAAGTGATAAAGTCTCCCCGGCGGCACGATTCGCACACTCTGCAATGACCTCCATGCCATCCTATGCCGACCCTTTGACCGACCTTCCAATTTCCTGCGTCATTCCCTAAAGCGTCGATCACCCCAGCGATTTCATGACCCGGAATTCTAGGGTATTGCATGCCTGGGAAAGCGCCCTCCTGTGTAAAAGAGTCGCTATGGCAAATGCCGCAAGCTTGAACTTTCACTCGCACAGTTCCATTGCGGGGTGAAGGGATCGTTTTTTCAACAAGTTCCAAGGCCTTCTTAGGTCCTGCAATTTGAATCGCTCGCATTTTTCCCATTAGGTCTCCATATTCATCGCTATTCAGCAATCTATAGGCGAAGAATATTAAGCCTCAACAATATTTCTGTTGAGGGCAATTTGTTATGATTCTCCTTGTTGACTCGACTTTGTACAATTTTGTGGCGGCATCTCCGAGAGAGCCGCTGGCAAATTTGTTATTTCTTTGCTCATGAATAGCGCCTTCGGCTATGCATTTCGCAAAGAAATAATAAATTTGCAGAGCGTCTCCTCTGAATCTGCGCGCCAAAAATTGTACAAAGTCGAGGTTGAAACAAACGGCCCTTTTGGATATGTCTCAATTGTAAACGAGAGGTGCTATGGATTATAGGAAAGTAGTTAGAGATTTCTATCGGGAATTTGAAAAAATGAACCTAAAGGGGGTTCTTTCGTTCTTCGCTCCCCACGGAATGGTTCATTCTCCCACCTTGGGAAAAAAGGAGGCCTCTGTTTTCTATCCAGAACTGTTCTCCAAAATAAATCAGATCAAACTGGTCATCAAAGACCTTTTCGTCAACCCTGACAATCCCCATCGATTGGCCGCCTATGTGAATTTTGCTATGACTTGGAAAGGGGAAGCGGGGAGGTCTGCAATGTTCGAAGGGGTTGCGATTTTCGACCTGAACGCTCAAGGGAAAATCCAACTAGTCGAGGTAATCTACGACGCCGAGCGGTCACGGGAAGAAATGGCCAAAATAGCCTAATGAAATCGATTGGAAATCCTGATGAAGGTTATTGGCATTATTGGTGGAATGAGTTGGGAATCTACACAGCATTACTATCAACTCATGAATCAATATGTACATGCAAAATTGGGACGGCATAATTCGATTGAAGCGATCATTTACTCTGTGAATTTTGAGAGAATTTTAATATTGATTCACCAAGGTGAGTGGGAATTAGTCGGACAATCAATGATCCACTTAGCTGTAAAGTTAGAGATGGCGGGAGCAGAGTTTCTGATTCTTACTTCAAATGCGGTTCATAAATTTTTCTCTCAAATAGAAGCAGCGATTAAAATCCCCATCTTGCATATCGCAGACCCCACGGCTAAGGCTATTCAGAAGGCTGGAATGAAAAAAGTGGGACTTTTAGGTACCAAAGTGACAATGGAAGAACAGTTTTATAAACAACGGCTTCTAGATCATGGAATTGAGGCGTTGGTGCCTGAAGACCGCGATCGAGAATTTCTTCATAAGATCATTTTCGATGAGCTAACAGTAGGGAAAATTCACGATGATTCAAGGGGAAAATTGATTGGTCTGATCGCGAAATTAAAAAAGCGAGGCGCCGAAGGGATCATTTTGGGGTGCACGGAACTGATCCAATTGATCAGCCAAAAAGACACGCATATTCCTCTATTCGACACAACTGCTTTACATGCACACGCAGCAGTGGATTTTGCCTGTGCAAAATAAAGGATCGACCAATCGGAATACCCATCGATGTGCAAGTCGCGGCCTTGAAAAATAAGAACCGGTAGCTGCTCGATCACAACTCTTTCCTGGAAAAGATTCAAAATTTTCTCTAACATGTATCCCCAAAATAAGGAGAACGTACTCCTATTTGCAAAGTCGTTTTATCGGAAATTCCGATGAGCCGTCGCTGAATCTATCTAAAAACTCCACGAAACATTTTATTCGGATAGGTTCAACAATAAAAACAGGAAAATTTAGAATACTTAAAGAGGTGTGTGATGCATAAATGGATTATTTCAATAATATCGCTTTGTCTATTTGCAATGTTTTTTGGGCAAGAGCTTTATTCAGATCACGGTAGAACTGTGCTTATTACCGGCGCTTCTCATGGGATTGGGCTGGCTACTGCAGAGAGACTGGCTAAAAATGGACACAAAGTATATGCGATGACGCGCAATCCTTCTACGGCAATGGATCTCCAAGCTCTTGCAATCAATAATCCCTTGGTGGTCATTAGACAACTGGACATAACCGATACTGTTTCAGTAGAAAGCGCGATACAAAAGATCCTCGAGGAAGAGGGAAGCATCTTTGCTGTGATCAACAATGCTGGATTTGGGATTTTTGGGCCTACAGAGATGCATACGCTAGAGGAAATTCAACAGCTATTCGAGACAAATTTTTTTGGTGCAATCCGAGTGATCAATGCCGTTCTGCCGTCTATGCGTGAAAGAAGAGAGGGAAGGATCCTGAATCTCAGCAGTATTTCTGGGGTGGTTCCTTCAAAAGGGATGCCTATCTATTCAGCAACAAAATTTGCTCTGGAAGCAATCTCTGCTTCTTATGCCAACGATCTTTCTCCCTGGAATATCAAGGTTTCTCTCATTCAACCGGGCCCGGTTGTAACAGACTTTGAATCATCTACGTGCTATGGGACTCGATTGGCTAAAGAAGAGAATCCGTACTTGGATATCTTATTCAGCCGACGCCAAAGTTGGAAACAGGTAATGGACTCTGGGCAAGCACCCGATGAAATTGCTGCGGTAATTCAAACTGTTTTGCAAGATCCTCATCCTAACCTTTGGGTACAAACAAGTCCGTCTGTATCAGGTATTATGGAAAATCATTATAAAGACCTTTCTGGAAATGTGCGGATTCCACATTGAGCCCAATTTGTGACAATCGAGCTCGTGTATCAAAATGCCAGGTCATTGACCTGGCTCTATTGAAAAAATTAGAGAAATAAATATAATACCAAATATCAGAAATAACGTTGGGTTTGGCTACGTCAGCTCTGCAACAAATTTTTCGTCTTCACTCGTGCCTTGCCATGCTGGCAATGGTCACTCGTTCCAGACAAAAAATTTGTGCAGCTTCCTTGCCAAACTTAACGTTATTTCTGATATTTGGTATAATTATTTACATGCATTTTTTCAATGCATGCGTTCATTGATCACAAAGGAGATAACAATGACAGGCTCATCGATAGCGATTCATTTACTAAGAGGAAATGAAGCTACTCCTTACCTACAAGATCTTGCGAAATTAAGGATTTTATTCTATCGGAATTATCCCTATCTTTATGAAGGAACCTTAACAGGTGAGGAAAATTATTTGAGAATGTATGCCAACTCGGAAAATTCCTTGCTGGCGGTTGCCAAAAAAGGCAAAGAGGTCGTGGGTGCTGTCGCAGGCATTGCTTTATCGGAAACTCAGGAGATGCATAAAAAACAGTGGATCCAACAGCAACTTCCGGCGGAGAATGTTTTCTACTTAGGCGAGATTGTCTTGTTGTCAGAATATCAAAAGAGCGATCTTCAGGAGAAGCTATATCAACAGTTTGAAAAGGGTGTAAAAGGATTGAAAAGATACGATTCGATTGTCGTTTGCGAAATCGAAAGAGATCCAAAAGACTCTAAAAAACCAGCGAATTCCCTCTCTTCAGAAGTACGTTGGGACGGGAGAGGATTTGTGAGGCAGCCAGCGCTCAATACGTATTATTCGTGGAAGGAAGTCGGCGATCTGAAGGAAACCGATCATCTCATGGGATTTTGGAGTAAGAGGGTGTTATAAAATTCAGGTTTCGTCGCTTTTGGGGATTGAACAGGTCCTACTTGGTTACGGAGATGTAAATCCCGTCCCAGGAGGGTGGGGGAGGGTTTTGTAGGAAGAATGTGCAGCGATCGTGAAGGGTGTGGCTCGGACCATCGCGAAGTTGCTCTTTGAGCAGGTTCTTGGCTTCTTCGAAGCGGCGATTTCGATAGGCCTCAAGAGCCTGTTCGTACTTGACGACGGTTTCATTCATCCCGGGATTTTCACCTTTCTTTCCGATCAGCTCATAGACATTGATCCCTTCAGTCGCGCCTTTGACAGCGACTAGGTCTAATAGGCGGAACATGAAGAATTCCTTTGCTGCTTCAAAGACATTTTCGCTGACGATAATAGAGGTGCCGTAGTGCTTGTTGAGGCTTTCAAGCCGCGATGCAATATTGACGCCATTGCCAATAGCAGTGAAATTGAGCCGATCCGGCGCTCCGAAATTTCCCACCATCACCCGGTCTTTGTGAAGTCCAAATCGCGTTACAAAGGGCGGAAGATTCCGCCACTGCGGGGATGCAAATAGTTCTTGCAGCGCAGCGGCGCAATCGAGTACAGCCTGGCAAGCGACCTGAGGATGGTTTGGAAGAGGAGTCGGGGCATTCCAGAGAGCCATGATCCCATCGCCGATGTATTTGTCAATGGTGCCTTGCCTATTGTTCTGGATGACTAAAGTCATGACCCTGAGGTATTCCCCAAGAGCAGCAGCGAGTTCATTCACAGGGAGTTTTTCCGCAAAAGAGGTAAAATTCTGGATATCGGTGAAGAGGATGGAGACTTCCTGGACCTCTCCTCCAAGAGCCGGCTCCTTCTCCGATTGGTAGAGTTGTTTCACAAGTTGTATGGGGACATACTTCTCCATAGCGCGCATGGCTGTCTTGGCAAGTTCGAGACTCGATAGGATTTCATAGACATCGCGGAATATAGAGCGCGGCTGCGATGGACTGAAATCGAAGTTGTGCATCTTGATCGTTTCACGGAGAATCTTCGCTTGCCCTCCTTTGAGAGAGCGTCCCACAAAGTACCCGCCGATACTTAAGGCAAACATGATGATAGTAGTCGCAAGGAGGAGGCGGTTGCGAATCACCTCGAGAGAGCCGACGTAGTAGGATTGTGGAACGACAATCCCCAGGATCCAGCCTTGAGATCCCTCAATTTCTCTGTAAGTGACCAGATAGGTTATGCCTTTGTAGTCGAACTGCTGAGATAAAGGCACTGCGTCAGTTACTATTTTAAGCGAAGGATCTTTTAAACTTAATTGTACTTGAGGTGGAGCGTTTGCTGAGGAGAAACGAAGATCCCCATCGATAGGCCTAATGCTATCCGTGGCATTTAGGCGCGTGACGAGTTCTCCGGATCTATCGGTAATGAAGACGATGTGCGGGTCGTTTGGATCATGAGGGATGAGCTTGAACTGACTGATCGTGTCGATTTGCTTGCTAGAGAGGCCAACGCGAAGCACGCCTAGAAAATTGCGTTCGGCATCTGTAACTGTCCTTTGCAAGCTCAATTCTACACGGCGCTCATTTTCAGGAAGGCTTTCGTCAACCTGCGACCAGTGGAGGTCGCTCCAGAGGTCTTTATTCGCGTACTCAGCATTCGCAGGGGTAACGAAGGTAGGATGTGTTGTGGGGTCTATAATGGAATTTGGTTGCTCTTGAGAGAAAGGGGTGCCGAAGAGATTGTTTTGGCCTGAGCGAATACGCAATTGAGAAACCCATTGTCCATTTTTTTGATCGATAAAGCGCGTGTCGATGGGCGAATCGCTTTCACTCGATGTTCTAAAGAGGATCATCTCGCCTCGATCTCTAGGAGCGAGCAGGATATTGCCATGCGCATCGTATCCGATTTTTTCTCCGTAGGTAAAGGAGATCTCGGAAAGGTTGCTGTTCGTTAAGAGCAAAGAAAAGAGAATGGTTTCCAAAGCGATGGGATCTTTGGGATCGAAGACTCGGTGATCGATCTCCTCCTGGAAGGACGCTTCTACTTGCTTGGCCTGGTTAAGGTAGGAGACGACTTTTTCTGAAAGTTCACGACTGGCATCGTCGCGTAAGTTGGCCGAAGCCTGGATGATTGAGGCTTGAGAGGTTTGGAAAAGAACATAAAAGAGAAGACCGAGGAGCGCGATTAGCACGAGGAAACTGATGCTAAACAGCTGTGCGAGCGTTATGCGGATGTTTTTAAGATTAGGCATTCTCCGCTATATATAATTTAGAAAAAATTAAAACAAACTCCCAGAACCTGTCTGATTCATTTTTTATTCGGATAGGTTCTTGGGCGCGGTAGCGCCGTTTCTTAACAGCACTTTTCCTACGGCTCCATCTGTAAACGAAATTGAGCCGACCTGGCAATTTTTCCCGGAAAGTTCGATGAGCTGTTCAGCAGGAGATGAGGATTGATAGATGTTCCAATTAAACAATTCGAATCGAGAGGTAGAGTGGATCGGTTTAACAATGATACGTCCAATAGAAGAGTTGCTGATTTTGATGATTTTGGACGCGCATTCGAGTTTCCCTGCTATTGTACTATCTGTAATTTCCGCGGAATTTCCTGATAGGATTACGTTGCCTCGTACTTTTGAGGAATCCAAAGAAAAGGCGCCGGAAGCCACGATTTTTTCTATTTCTGCGCAGCGGGTAATGGCAGTCTGCCCAGATGCTGTAATTTTTCCGAGCCTTGGACAATCCGAAGCTTGGAGATGTCCGGAAGAACGGATTTCATTTGCCGTAGAAAACACGAGATTCGTTGAGCCTGAAGTGCTTGCCTTGTTGAGTTTTGAAGATCGAATTTGAGAACGGCCGGAAGAATGAAAAAGGTTTTCACATACTAGATCCGCTACAATTGATTCTCCGCTTGCTGTAAAATTTTTGGCGGTTTGATTTTTTACCAAGCAATATCCTGTAAAGGACAAATTTTTAGTGACTGTATTCATACACCGTACCAGTTTGTTATAGGTTGATTTTAACAATTCCTTTAATAAAAAGACAGGATTTTTTCAGAAATCCTTAAGGCGAAACTTCTCTATCGTCTTTATACTAATTATTTTAAAGATGGTGTAAAAACCGACCCTCTGAGAACAATTGGCCATTTGATTCCTTCGAGAACGGCTTTGCCTACCTAGAGGAAAGCGAGGAACAGAAAGTAAATGAATGAAAAGGAGTCTCATGACTTTTGCAAAACTTTTAGCTCGATCTTTGGGATGCTTAAGCGACGGAATTTCGCTCTGCTTAAAAGAAGGGGCGACATCGGGCAAAATGATCGACTACATCTATCGTAACCAGCCTTCCGGCAAAGGATTTCTCGGAAGGTGGATCGACCAGAGGTTCTTGAACCATCCTGGATGGGAAGCGATTCGCATTCGCCGTCAATTGCTTGAAAAGCTCCTTATCGAAGCGGTTATGGAGAGGCAAGGCGCTCTCCGAATGATCGACATCGCTTCGGGATCCGCTTCTTGTGTACTTTCCGTTTTGAAACAAACAGGCAAATCGGATCTTCAGGCGGTGTGCCAGGATCTGGATCCACAGCGGCTTGATGAAGGGAGGGCAGCAGCAGCGGCGGCCGGGTTGAAAAACATAATATTCCGCAAAGGAAATGCTTTTGATGTTGACGTAATTCGCAACTACAACCCCCACATAGTCGTCTCTTCCGGCTTTTACGATGGGATCAACGACTCTGTCCAAATCCAAGATTCGATCCGTTCTATTTACAATGCTTTGATGCCTTCCGGAGCGTTCATTTTGACAATACAGACTGACTATCCCAACTTACAGCTTGTCCGGTCGATTTTTCCCGATTTCCACAAGCAACCGGTGAAAACGATCATCCGATCCGCCGATAAGATGGCTCAATGGCTCCAGTCGGCCGGATTCCTCGTTGAGAAAACTTTGCGCGACTCTTACGGCCATTGCGCTCTATTCAAGACAAGAAAGCCCTGAGAGAGATGTCTAAAATTGCCGAACGCAAGTCCATTCGTATTGCATGAATACGGATGGACTTGCGTAGCCTGCGGTCGATCAATTCTAGCTAGCTTTCACGTTCGAAATTAGACCAATATTTTGGTTGACAGACCACTAGGCTCTTGTTCGATTAAATTTTTTGGTGTATCAATATCACTTATTTTCAGGTGAACCGATGCGCTTTTCTTGGATTCTCATTATTCCCGATCTTTTTTTCGGAACTATTCCGAGCGATCTCAACGTGGGCCTCCGCGCTCTGCAGCAGATCCGCACTTTGATCCCCGAAAGGCTCTCGGATGAGGAGTTTTCTATCCTAGTCGACCACGAGGCTTTTGCCGAACAGCTCCAAACTTATTCCAATCCAATGAAAGAGCAGGGAATTCCATCCGCTAAATCGATCGGTTTTTCCCATTTTTATTATTCGCATTGGACGATTTCTGGAGAACCAATCAGGATTCACGATGTGTATCAGGAATTCGAGTATGGTCCCTATTGGCTCTATCCAACCGCGATTCATCGCCTCTATGATATGCACCACCCAACAACTACCGGCAGCTCCAAATGAAAAAACTTGCTTATTTCTTCCTTCTCAGCTCGCCATTTTGGGCATTTGCCGACTCCTTCGTAGTCGATGGCGCCGTTCTTGCCGAAGGCAGCTCTTTGCAATCGGATATGGTAGCAAATCCACTGAGAGGGATTTTGATTCATGGCCGCTGGACAAAAGTCCGCAAAGAACCTGAAGCCGATGTCAATGGCGTCCAAGCAAGCGGCGTCGCCCTTCTGTCTGACAACCCTGGCTTCCTAGAACAGCTTCAAAATGAATTTATCGGCAGACCCCTTACTCAAGGAGCGCTATGGAAACTCAAATCCGATATCGCCTACTTCTACCGCTCGCAAGGACAGCCCTTTGTCGTCGTCAGCATTCCGCACCAGAATCTTTCAAAAGGCGTTCTCCAAGTCGTAGTCGATGAGGCGGTGTACGGCAATATCACGGTGAAAGGCAGCGAATATTTTACTCCAGGTCAAATCAAGAATTATCTCAGCGCGAAATCCGGAGGCCCGATCGATGGGAGGCAATTGGTCAAAGATATGGCGCGGATGAACCAGAATCCGTTTCGAAGAACTGATGCGATTTTCCGTCCCGGCAAGAAACCCGGTACAGCAGATCTGGAACTCGCCACGATCGATCGGTGGCCTTACCGGTTTTACATGGGCGCCGACAATACAGGAACGATCGCGACTGACAGGGATCGATTCTTTTTTGGATTCAATTTCGGAAAGACGATCGTCGAAGACTCAGAGCTTTCCTATCAATTCACCTGTGCGCCCAACTGGAATCGCTTCAATGCTCAGACCGCTCTCTTCCGCGTTCCCTTTCCGGCGCGCCAAACTTTCATCGCGTATGGCGGGTATTCCCAAGTTCAGCCAGAGTTGCGGCAATCGAACGACTCTGAAAAATCGCAAAGCTGGCAAGCCGACGGGCGCTACCGAATCCCGATCATCACGAACACCGCATTTCTTCAAGAGTTTCTCCTCGGATTCGATCATAAGCAGGTGATTGCCCGCATCAAGACGAAGGGCATCCTGGTCTTCGATAATCTCGCCACCATCGATCAGTTCATGGTTGGCTACGACCTGGGTCACAGAAGTCCGTACCACCGGGTGACTCTCGTAGCTGAGCTTTACGGCGCTCCGGGTAACATGTCCCATGGCAATACCACGGAAAAATTTGTACAGTTCCGCCCCGGTTCCGGTCCTCAGTATGCATATTTCAAGCTCTCGCATGCTTTCGCATATAGGTTCGATCATTTCTGGTTAAGCTATAATATCAATGGACAGCTTTCGACGAAGAATTTACTTCCAAGCGAGCAATTCACTCTCGCCGGCTACAATGCAGTCCGAGGATTTGAAGAGCGGATCGTCAGCGTCGACAACGCCCTTCTCGTCAACCTCACCCTTCAAACACCAAGCTTTAGCATCGGCAAGCTCGCCGGTTGGTCGCGCCGTTCTTTCGATGAGCTCCATTTTCTTGCCTTCTTCGATTTCGGATACGGGGGCAACACCAATCCGCTCATCGGCGAAAGCCGCACTGTCAGCCTAGGTTCCATCGGCCCCGCCGTCCGTTACCAGATCGACCGTTATGTAACGGCCCGATTCGATTACGGATTTCAGCTCTGGCATCATGGGTTCTACAATCCTACCCATTCGCGCTATAACTTTGGCCTAATAGTCAGTTTCTAAAGCTGGCGTTTCGACCAGATTTTCTGTCAGAGGTTGTTTGATGAGTTGGCGCATTGCTTCCTTCACTGCGTCAAGGCCGATGCCTTCTAGGGCTGAAATCTCAAAGAGATTGTCGCCAGTATAGCGAGAGCGGAAGGAGGCGGCGATCTCGGCTGCGCCTTCTTGGTCGATCTTATTCAGGACGATGAGAAACGGTTTTTCAAGCATTGCGGGATTATAGGCTTCGAGTTCATGGCGCAATGTGAGGAATTCTTCGTAGGGATCCCGTTCTTGATAGGGAGCCATCTCGATGAGAAAGACTAGAACCGAGGTTCGCTCGATGTGGCGGAGGAATGCAAAGCCGAGTCCTTTGTTTTTATGAGCATCCTGAATGATTCCGGGGATGTCAGCGATCAGAATCCTCCGCTCGGGATAATGGACGATGCCGAGATTGGGGCGGAGCGTAGTGAACGGGTAAGGAGCGATTTTCACTTCGATATAAGCAAGACGGGAGATCAGGGTCGATTTGCCCGCATTGGGCATACCGACGAAACCGATGTCGGCGATGAGCTTGAGTTCCAATTCTACTTCGCAGGATTGTCCGGGAGTGCCTTCCGTACAGATGTACGGAGCTTGGTGGGTGGAGGTCTTGAACCGGGTATTGCCTTTGCCGCCTTTGCCGCCGGCGCAGATTTTCCAGCGTTGTCCCTTCTCGGTGAAATCGAAGAGGAGTTCTTTCGTTACGGAGTCTTTGATTAAGGTTCCCATCGGGATTTTGAGAACGAGGTCATCGCCGTTTTTCCCTTTGCAGTTATTGCTTCCCCCTTGAATGCCATTTTTGGCTTTGATGATGCGGCGATTGCGGAAGTGCTCGAGAGAAAAAATTTCAGGATCGGCTTCTAGAATGATCGAACCGCCGTTGCCGCCGTCGCCGCCGGCAGGGCCGCCTTTAGGGATATATTTAGCGCGGTGCCAAGCAATGACACCATTGCCGCCCCGGCCCGCCGATAACTGGATAGTGACGCTATCGACGAACACAGGAGCCTTGAAGTTACTGAGGGATTACGGATACGTAGGTTTTGTCGGTTTTTTGAAAGGAGACAATCCCGTCTACAAGGGCGAAAATCGTATAGTCTTTACCGAGTCCTACATTTTTGCATGGGTGCCATTTCGTTCCTGTCTGGCGCACAATGATGCTGCCGGCTGTTACGAATTGCCCCATGGTCGCCTTGATCCCAAGGCGTTGCGAATTAGAGTCGCGTCCATTGCGGGTTGATCCCTGTCCTTTCTTATGTGCCATGTGTCGGTTCCTTTACGCTGCTGCGATCTTCGTGATTTTCACTCGAGTATATTTTTGACGGTGGCCGACGGTACGACGGTAGTTTTTGCATCGTTTGTATTTGAAGGCAATGACTTTCGGGCCTTTCGATTCGCCGATCAATTCAGCGTGGACAACGCATTTTGGAAGATGAGGGACTCCCACATGCGAATTCGTGCCGTCGTTGAGTAACAGAACTTTGTCGAATTTCAAGGCTTTGTTTTCAGAATGAATGACGTCAACGTCGATGATATCACCTTCTTGAACCCGGTATTGCTTGCCTCCGGTTTCGATAATCGCGTACATGTTGGAATCCTCCAGAATGATTGGCGAACATCATATCCGATGTCAGAAGCCAGTGTCAATCGTTTTTAAACGACGGAGCGCCAACCAAATTTTTTTCTTTTCAGGGTGAGGGTCGCGAAATAGACAAGGGCCGCGAGGAGGGCGATCGTAGAGCCAGGAGGCCAATCGAGCAGATAGGAAGCTTCGAGGCCGAAGAAGCTGAATAGGGCGGAGAGAGCGACGGCACTGCCGATCATCACAGGCAGCCGATTCGTAAAGAGTCCGGCCAGGGTGGCGGGGATCGTGAGGAGAGCGATGACTAGGACCGTTCCGATCACCTGGATCAATAGGACGACTGTGACGGCGACTAGGCTCAGGAGGAGCATGTAGAGACGTCGGACAGGGATGCCTCGGAGGAGCGCCTGTTCTTCGTCGAAACAGATGGCGAGGAAACGGCGATAATAAAAGAAGATGAGGCCGAGGATGAAGAGATCCAAGATGCCGAGGAAGATCAGATCCCTGGTATTGATCCAAAGGATGTTGCCGAATAGGAAATTCATCAATTCGACGTTGGTTCCCGGAGTCAGGGAAATAAAAATGACGCCGATGGCCATTCCCGTGGACCAGATCGCCGCGATGACCGCATCTTCCCGCTGCCGGTAATTCAGATGGATCCAACCGAGGAGCATGGCAGAGCCGATCGACCCGGCGAACGCGCCGAAGAGAGGGTCGAGCCATTGGATGCCATAGGACCTTTGGAGCCAAAGACAAAGACCCATGCCGCCCAGGATCGAATGGGAAATTGCGCCGGCGATGAAGGAGATCCTCTTGATGACGACGAATGAACCGATCGTTCCGCTCGCAATCGAGGCGAGAAGGCTCGCCAAGAGAGCCATCTGAAGGAAGGAGTTAGAGAGAAACAAACAGACCATCGCTATTCCTTTCCGAGTGATGGGACGCCTTGGCCGAAAGTAGAGGGGCGTGATAGAGGCCGAGGGCGAAATGTTCGCATACTTCACGTGGCAGATACGAGACGACTTGGGTCTGAACGCAGAGGATCCGGTCGACTTTTTCGATGACGGTCCGGAGATCATGGGTGATTAGGAGAATGGTTTTTTTCCCTTTTAAGGCCTCGAGCTTTTCGAGAATTGAACTTCTCGAGGCTGGATCGATATTCGCGGTCGGTTCATCGAGCAGGAGAAGATCCGGATCGGAAAGGAGGGATCGTGCGAGAAGGGCTTTTTGCGCCAGTCCGCCTGAAAGAGAGGCAAAGGATTTTGATTTATGCGAAGTGAGTCCGAGATCATCGATCATTGCGAGGGCTTTTTCTTTTGCGTAGGGAGGGTAGTAACAACGATTCGATGCGCAGCCGAGCATCACCAATTCTAAGACGGTAATCGGAAAGTCGCGGTCTGTCTGATTGGCTTGAGGGACGTAGCCGATTCGACGCCGCTCATGAGTGGAAGATTGTCCAAAAACATGGAGAAAGCCTTTTTGGGGCGTCAGAAATCCCATGATGAGCCTAAGAAGAGTCGTTTTTCCGCCGCCATTCGGACCGATGATCCCGATATACTCGCCTTGGGAGATCTGGAATTCCGCATTTTGCAGAACCAGTGTTTTTTCATAAGAAAAGTAGAGATTGGAAGCGGCAATGGCATAGCTCATGGCGCAGAAACCTCCCGCCGGGGGTCGGCGATCAGGCGGGCAAGAGTGCGCAGAGTGTCAAAATAATCGGCTGAATAGGGATCGATCATCCGGATCGGAACCCTCATCTCGTCTGCGATGATTTGGGCTCCTTTATTGTTGTGCTGCGGCAACGCCAAAGCAACAGCTGCATGGGCTGACCTCGCTTTTGCGAGCATCTCTTCCAAATGGCGAGGGCGGGGATCTTTTCCTTCCTGCTCGACAGAGAGCTGTTCTAGGCCATACTCTCGGCAGAAATATCCAAATGCCGAATGGGACACGACAAAAGAACGATCTTGAAGGGGAGCTAGAAGCTCTTGGATTTCCAAGTCGAGCTGTTTCAGTTCGGCAAGGCAGGTTTGAAGATTTTTTTCGAACTCTTCTTTTTTTTCGGGAAAGCGGTGAGAAAGGACAGCGGCGATGTTCTCCGCCTGCAGGCCAGCGAATGTCGGGCTTAGCCAAATATGGCGGTCTAGGTGGTCCGACGAACAATGTAGGCAAACATGGCCTTCATCGGCCGGCTGCAGTTCGATCCCATCCCGCAAGTCCGAGACGATGAGGCTGGGACTGTTTTCTAAAAGCAGAGGCAGAATTTTATTTTCAAATGGCTCTCCAATGCGGAACCATACCTGTCCCCGCGAGATTTCCAGAACTTGACGCGATGTCGGTTCGAAAGCGTGCGGGTTGGCGCGGGGAGGGATGATCGTTTGAACGTCCAGTGTTTCTCCGGCGATCCGCTCCGTTAAACATTGATAAGGGGCGATGCTTACGAGGACGAGCGGCTTGCTGTTTGCGGAAGGAAGAGGGGATCTCCCGCAGGCTGCGATGAGCAAAACTAAAAGCAGAAACGGAAACAGTTTTTTGGACAGCATGACGCGGACAGTATCTCAACCCGAAGGTTCCGAAGTCAAGGAAAAGGAGTTGACAGAATCAAACGCAATGTGAATATTCAAGAAATCTTTTAATTGAGGTCGTATGTCAGCTTCTACCATTTCATCTAAGTTGCAATTTTGGTCTTATCGATTATCGACAATTATTAAGTCTTTAAAGACTTTGTATACACTTCCCCCAGAAAAAGTAGACTCCTTTCTCAATTCTTATGTTATTTATGATTGCGATTGGGTGGAGGAAGGAGATCTTATTAAAAAGCTCGGCCCGAATTATGAGCAGGAAGTCAAAAAAAAATTAGTCGATTATTACTCTGTGCTCAACCATCTCTGCTCTGTCGGACAAATAGAAAAGATGTACATTCCTCCTGCAATCGATCTTTCGGCGAGCATCATCGCCAACCAAAGGCTATTCGAAAAAATGATGTGCAAAGATCTCGGGCTTGGTCCAGGCAAATCGGTCCTCGATATTGGATGCGGAAGAGGGCGGGTAGCGAGCCACATGGCGCAGATCTCAGGCGCAAAAGTGTTTGGAATGAATATCGATCCGGATCAATTGGCGAGCGCTAAAAAATTCGCTTTAGGACACGGCCTGTCCGATCGAACCGAGTTTTTCAAAGGCGACTTGAATCACATCCCTTATGCTTTTCCGGACGGATCGTTCGACAATGTTTACGAGATTCAGGTGATATTCAGCTTGTCCAAAGATTTAGGCAAAACGTTGAGAGAAGTACACAGGCTTCTGAAACCCGGAGGCAGGTTCGCGTGCCTCGAATGGGCCACCCTTGACAAATACGACCCGAGAAATCCCCATCATTCTGGATTAATGAAGCGGATCAAGCCGCTGATCGGCGCGATCGGCACCCATTCCGTAGAGACCTGTACCCGCTTGTTGCAAGATACCGGGTTCGAAATCCTTAAAAATGAAAATGCAAGCATCGGGGGTTTTCAAGCACCTTTGATTGAAAATGCCGATAAATTCTTTACCCGAGTGAACAAAACGCTCAACTTTCTTGTTGGCTGCAAACTTTTGCCTGGTCACTTTAAGCTGCTATTCGACCGGCTGACTAAAGATGGCGATGCGTTTATCGAGGCAGACCGCCTAGGGCTTGTAACGACAAGTCATTATATTCTGGCTCAAAAGAAATAGTTTAGGATGATCCACCATCGGCTGCGATGGCACTTAAGACCAATTTTTGATTGGGAGCCGGTGTATGGGATCCGGCTCCGGACATTCTTGAGAGATTGTTCTTCGATCCATTTCTTACGAAATGCGCGATTCTCATCCCGCGTTAGTGCTTTTCGATTTTGGATTGTAAAGCCATCCAGGCGGTCTTGAATGTATCTTTGAAGGTTTTCCAGGTGCCTTCGGGTTGACTAGCATACATTGCTTTTGCGATGACAAGGGTCGCTTGAATGATTGGCCGAGCTTCCGAAATTAGCTGTGCAACCTTTTCTCGAGTTAATCCCAAACCTATTAATCTTGGACTTATGATGGGGGGGGTCTGCAATAGATCCTCAATCTCCTTTTCGTGTCCAATTCCACCGCCTAGTTCTCGACCGTGCATCCTCCGCAGGAACGTGGCAAACAGTTTTTTATGAACTTCACCCATCCTGTCCGGCTGCAGATGATCCGCGTCCACAAGCCCCTGAAGTTCGGTTGCGTCAAGAGAATAGATCATTTGATAAAGAATGGGATGGAAGTAGTGTCCTGTGAGAAGCATAGGATCCCAAGGCCTACTCACCATCGCCTTCCCAAAAATTGTTCCGATCGCTGTCAAGCATTCGATTTGCTTTGCCTGTGAAAGTACGCCCGGTTTTGAATTGTCTAGGACTGGAATGCACCCGATTTCCGCATCGCCTACTACTGCTCGCATCGGCAGGATTGTTTGGTCTTTATGACAAAGAGAGGAGAAAAGCTTGTCCATGAAATCATTATCAATTAGGACTGAGCGGTCGCGGAGGTGGTTGGCTTTCCAGAAATATTCTAAAAGCAGCCTATGAGGCTGGGCTAGTTTTCCGTTAGCATCGGATAGCTGGCTAGGATCGACATTTAATCGGCGTTGGGCGGGATCGTTGGGATCGCTAAAGGTTACTCTACTGTGGATGAAGTCGAGGAGTTGCTCTTCTTGAACCATCTCGTTGGCAAGAGGCAGAGGCGCAGGCTTGGGCAAGTGTTTAGCCAATAGCTTGTTAAGCGTGTCTGGACTGCTGAATGAGGTGATCTCAGCTCCGACCTTAGCCGCAGAGTTCTCTCTTTGTTTGTCGTCCGGGGCGTGAGCGAGAGAGTCGAGAATGGATGCCCTCATGGAAGCGTCCATCCACCATGTGATTAGATTCCCGCCTAACCGGGTCACTTCATCCAGCCTGGAATCTGGGATCGCTTTCAATGTTTTGAAAAGCTTGATTCGATCCTCTACACCCATGGGCCATGTGATAAAACGGTTTGCGGCATCTCGGCGCTTTGGATCCAGCTGGGCAAGGTTTTCGAGCATCCGCAATTTGGATTGCTGATCCACCCCGAATAATCCGATGTGGGACTTAGCGCACGCTATAAAGCTCTCAATGTTGTTATAAGGACCATAATGCTCCATGGCGCCATTCACGATTTCAAAAAGTTTGGATTTGAACTGTGTATCAGCTCCGCATTTCTTCTGAAAAAAAGCTAGGCTGATTTTATTTGCTCTGCGCAAAGCCAGATCGCCATCCTTTCTTTGAGCTCCATATAGGGCCTCTATGATTGCAAATCGATTCGGGTCATTTTCATCGGATTGGAGATTTACGTGAATGATAAAAGCCTCTCGTTGCTTCTTAGTCATCGCGAGGAGCATCGTTGCGGTTTTCTCGATTTGCTCTGAGGTCATCCCATTTCCCAGTGCTTTAATTTGATTGATTATAACGGATCTTTCAGTTGCAGGGGTCCTTTTCAGGAATTCAGCGTAAACAAGTTTCTTCTCCTGACTGATCTTCAGACTTTCAAGTTGCGTAACGAAAGTTTCTCGCTCGCCGGGATCCATCTTCTGAAGCAGCTTCATGCCCTCTTCAAGATCTTGGGGAAGCAATTTGAGACGGTTCAGCTGTTGGACGAACGTCTGTCTTTGATCGTTGGGAATTGTCTTTAAAACCCTCTTGGCTACATCTTTTATCTTCGGGTCCGTTATATTGCTACTATCTAGAGCTCTGTCTATGCTATATCTGTCCCAGACGTAGGGACCGAAGTAGGCCCCGAGGGGGAGGCACATCGCAGCGCCCACTCCCAAGAGTTGTAAGGCAGGGAGGTAATGGTACGCGGCGGCCGCGCCAACGCATCCTATCATACTAAGCCCAGCCCTTGCATAGGCAAGGTTCGATGATCCATTTGTAACGGCGCTCATTGGTTCTCCATTAATATAAATTGTATGCTGCTTTATAGTATTTATTATAACAAATAATTCAATTTATTTCAAATTTTTTATTTGTTTTTTTAACTATCCCATTTAAAAGTGTTGGTCGATTTTTCGTGTTAGTTTTGAGAGCGCAAATCCGCTCGACTTATGTTCCTGATTGTCAGTGGATTAAGTAATATTCGGACATGCCGAGAGCGCCGATACATGGTGCAAAACAGAACTTTTCCTCGGTTTTGCAGGTATCTAAGCTCTTAATATTTAAGATCTTATTACATAATTTATGCAATAAAACGTCACTAAAAAGACCCAAATCCATTGACAGGTTCTAATCCCGAAAAGACAATATCTTTAAATTCAGAGATTGTCTCTTAAGAAGGATTTGGATATTCTTTTAGCATTTTCCGCGAGGGAGAGGTGTCCGAGTGGCTTAAGGAGCACGCTTGGAAAGCGTGTATACGTGAAAACGTATCGTGGGTTCGAATCCCACCTTCTCCGAAATGAGCTTTGGGATGCGCATGAATGTTTCCGAGGGCCAAGAGCAAGGCGCAACTTGAGAAAGTTGTGCTGAGCGCCTGGGGTTCTCATGCAACGTTTCGTAGTTTGGCTTCGTGTCCAATTGGCTCAAATGATGAATGGTTCTTTTCAAAAAAAAGGAGACCTGTCAAACAGATCTTCTAACCGTATATGAAATGTCCTTTTTGCAACCATGAGGAGTCGAAGGTCACCGACTCGCGCGATGCCCTGGAGATCAATGCGATCCGCCGTCGGAGGGAGTGTTGCCAGTGCATGCGAAGGTTTACGACCTTCGAGACTGTCGATTTGAGCCTCCAAGTAAAAAAAAGAGATGGGACTTACGAAGATTTTCTGCAAGAGAAACTCATCCATGGGATGGATGCCGCTTGCCGGCATACGCTAATCAGCCATGATCAAGTTCGCGCCTTGGCCTACAAGATCAAGTCCGACCTGATGGCCCGAGGGGTCCGGGAGATCGGCAGTCGCGAACTTGGAGAAATTGTGATGCAGCACCTGAAAGAAACCGATGTGGTCGCTTATATCCGTTTCGCATGTGTTTATAAAAGATTTAAGGACATACGGGAACTTTTGGAGGCGATCCGATCGATCGCTCCGCAACAAGAACTGAATGAGGATGTATGCCGTTGAAAAAAAGTGAAATCGATCATTTTAAGAAAAGGCTTCTAGACCTGCGCGCTCAAATCATGCAGGCCATAGAAGGATCGAAGAAAGAAGTGACTGCGCCTGATGAAGCAAAAGGCTATTCTCAGCATTCTGCGGATGAAGGCACCGATGATTTCGTCAAACAGATCAATCTGGAAGTTACGAATAAAGAATTTGGATTGCTCCGCCAGATCGACCGCGCTCTTGAAAAGATCGAAGAGGGGACCTATGGAGTTTGCGACATTACCGAAGAAGAAATTCCGGTCAAACGACTCGAAGCGATCCCTTACGCGACTATGACCGTGAAAGCCCAAGAGAAGTTTGAAAAGGGCCTCTTATGAAGTATCTTGCCCTCCTGATCCTTTTAACCTTGGATTTTGCGGCGAAGATGGGCGCGATCGCTTGGATTCCTCCAATGGCGCACGGCGGATATCCTTTCGGGGGCATCGGAATTTTTTCCGATTTTCTAGGGATTAGTTTTTCACTCAATTGCGTCGTGAATACGGGTGCCGCCTGCGGCCTTTTTCCGGGACATCCGACCCTCCTTTTCGGCCTTAGGGCGGCGATCATTTTGGGTTTGATGGCCTATTTGCTCTTTTTCAAACGGAACGGGCGGGGAACTTTTCCTCTATGGCTTGTCGCCACGGGCGCCATCGGCAATGCGATCGATTTCGTCCTTTACGGCCATGTGATCGATTTTTTCCATTTCCATTTCTGGGGACATTCCTTCCCCGTATTCAATTTCGCCGATTCCTACATTACGGTCGGCGTTTTTTTTCTTTTTCTTTTCGAATCTTTCAAGAAGACGCCTCAACCTGTATGACTCTTCTGCGCATTTCCCACCCAGAGAAAGAGGGCGTGTATCAAGGCTCCAAATGGCTGAAATTTCAGGTTCTTTGTCAGCGGGATGAAATCGAGAGGCTTTTTGCGCGCCTTAAGCCGTTTTTCATTTTTCCCCTTACAGGAATCGTCGATGGGAATCCTATTTCCGAAGAGAATTTTCTGATCGAATACGAATCTTGGATCGCAGGGCTTAAAGAAGGGCGCGTTCCGGAGGATCGCGCGCTCAAGAAAATTCTGGCTGCGGCCTTTACTCAGGATCTCGAAGCTCTTTGGCTGCAAAAGGTTCCGGGCACCGGATATCTGGTGAAGATGGCTCAACCGACCTTGCTGCTGCAAGCACACTCGTTTTCCTACTCGGAAATGGATGGGGTTTTCCGCCCGATGTCGATGGGGTTGCAAAGCATATTTTGGGGACTTCAATTTTCCTTTCCAACTATTTATCAAGATGCGAAGACCATGGAATTGAAAGAAGTCGAAAGGATCAAGCTATTCGAAGAAGTGCGGCTTTGGGTGCGGGAAGAGACGAGAGCGACCCCTTTCGTGGTAGGAGAGAAGCGGATCAATTCCTCCATCCGCTTAGGGAAAGGATGCTTTTCCTGGATTGGTAAACATCCCCAACTTGGCAAGCAGGGAATTTCCATTCATGGATGTTGAGATCGTTTCCATCGGCGATGAAGTCTTGAGAGGGCTGACGGTCAATGGAAACGCTGCATTTTTAAGCCGCGAATTGACTGAAAAAGGCTACACGGTCCGCCGCCATACGATTGTGCCGGACGAGATCGAAGCGATCCGATCGGGGCTGCAAGATGCGATGCGTCGCTCTGAGCTTGTCATCGCGACTGGCGGCCTTGGCCCTACGATCGATGATTTGACGAGAGAGGCCGCCGCTCCTCTTTTCCGCGAAAAGCCGCTGGAGTTGAAAAACTCTTTGGGAACTGCGCCAGGTGTATTCGGTGGCAATTTAGTCCTTTTGCCTGGCGTTCCGCTAGAAATGGAGCGGATGTTTAAAGAAGAAGCCCTACCTCTTTTGCTCGAGCGTTACCCGCTGGACAAGCGTTATTTCATCCGACGATGCACGCTGTGCCTTTTGCGCGAATTGGAAGTCGATCCTTTCTTGAGAAAACTGAAAACCCCTGATGTGGAAGTCGGCATTTATCCCTCGTACGGATCGCTGCAAATCGTATTTCGAAGCCAACGGAGCGTCGATGACCTAGTCCAGAAAATCCAGCAGCAATTTCCCACTTTTTTTATCGGAGAGGGCAAAGTAGAGGAAGCGGTTCATCGCGAAATGATCGCGCGACAAAAAACTCTTTGCTTAGCCGAATCTTGCACGGGCGGCGCGATCGCGGCGCGGCTTACGGCAATTCCCGATGCATCGCTTTTCTTTTCGGGATCGATCGTTGCCTATTCCAATCAATGGAAGGAGAGGTTTTTGGGCGTGCGCCACGATACCTTGTCACGCTATGGGGCAGTGAGCCGAGAAACCGTCGAAGAGATGATCCAAGGTCTTTTTGAAGAGACCGAATGCGACTTTGCAGTCGCGGTTTCCGGAACGCTGGGACCTAAAGGCGGCACTTCAAGAAAACCTATAGGTACGGTCTATATCGCAGTCGCCGAAAGAGGGAAAGAGATCGATGTCGGCCGTTTGAGCGCTCCTCAGGAGCGGAAAGGCGGTATCGAGTTTACTGTCCAAATGGCTTTGGGGACTCTTTGGCGCCGCATCGTACACAACAGGGTCACCTTTATATGAGGGACTACCAACTTCTCGATAGCGGCAATGGCCGTAAATGGGAACAGTTCGGCGATTTCATTTTGAACCGCCCCTGTTCCCAAGCGATTTGGAGACCGAAAGGCACTTGCGAGCCCCATGCGACGTTCAGCCGCGAAGAGGGGACCAAATGGACATTTCAAAAACAGCTGCCTGCATCTTGGGAAATTCAAATCGAAGGCGTTACGATGAAAATCGCGCCGACAGATTTTGGCCATCTCGGCGTTTTTCCTGAACACGCATCGCTCTGGAGTTGGATGCGAGAGCGCATAACCTCGGGAACAAAAGTCCTGAATCTATTCGCTTATTCAGGAGGAGCGACTCTCGCTGCCGCTCAAAAGGGGGCGTCGGTCTGCCATCTGGATGCTTCTAAGGCAATGGTCGATTGGGCGCGGGAAAATGCCGATCTGAACAATCTTTCATCCGCCCCGATCCGCTGGATCGTCGACGACGCGATCAAATTTTTGCGAAGAGAGGTCAAAAGAAAAAACCGCTACGATGGAATTCTGCTCGATCCTCCAACCTTTGGCAGAGGGAGCAAGGGGGAAGTGTTTAAAATTGAGCGCGATATCCAGCCTCTTATCGAACTTTGCCGAGAGCTCCTTTCCGAAAAACCTCGATTTCTCATTTTTACCTGCCATACGCCAGGCTTTACTCCCATCGTCCTTTCCCATCTTTTAGGCCAGGTTTTCGATGCGCCCATAGAAACATCCGAAATGCTACTTGAATCGGAAGAATCCTATTCCATTCCCAGTGGATGCGTAGCAAGAGTATCGCTATGAACCCAAACTCAGGTTATGACTGAAATTACCAGCCTCCAAAACCCGAAAGTCAAGGAAGCCGTCAGGCTGCGCGATCGACAGGGCCGCAATCAGACGGACCGTTTTCTCATCGAAGGATACCGGGAATTGAAACGGGCTGTCGATTCGGGTCTAAAAATCGAGACGGTTTTTTATTGCCCGGAGCTCTTTCTTGGAGAAAACGAGCGGGATCTCATTGCATCCGCCCATTCCAATGCATTCGCTTGCACGCCCTCAGTATTCGCCAAGCTTTCGTATCGAGACCGCCCTGACGGGATCCTCGGCGTAGCTATGCAGATGCATTTCAAATTAGCCGATTTGTCGCTCTCTGCATATCCCTTTCTCCTGATTGCCGAGAGCATTGAAAAACCGGGAAATCTCGGAACAATTCTCCGTTCTTGCGATGCGGCCGGCGTCGACGCTGTGATCGTCTGCGATCGGACCACCGATATCCATAACCCGAATGTCGTTCGTTCTAGTATAGGCACCCTGTTTACTCAAAAGGTTATCGAAGCGGGCAGCGAGGAGACCATTGCATTTCTAAAACAACACCGCATTTCCATCGCAGCGGCGACCCCTGGCGCAGAACTTGAGTTTACACAGGCCGATTTCAAAGTTCCCCTTGCGATTGCGATGGGAACGGAGCAATATGGACTCTCGGAAATGTGGATGAAAGAGGCCGACATCTCAGTGCGGATTCCGATGTTCGGAGCTGCCGATTCTCTTAACGTCGCTTCCGCAACAACTCTTCTTCTTTATGAAGTTATCAGACAACGCCGAAGTTCTGTACGTCGATAATCATTTGGCTGTAGCAGCAAAGCCTTGCGGCATGCTGACCCAGCCTGATGATACCGACTCTCCAAGCCTTGAGGCGGTTGTGAAGCTTTGGATCAAGAAAGAGTATCAAAAACAAGGCAACGTGTTCCTTCACGCTATCCACCGGCTCGATCGAGCTGTAAGCGGCCTTGTTCTTTTTGCTCGCACAAGCAAAGCATTGAGCAGGCTGAACGAACAATCGAGGCTGCAAGAAATCCAGAGGATTTATCTAGCGGAAGTGGAATCTCTGCCTGAAAAAAAAGATGGGAAACTCGACCATTACCTGATTCACGGAGATCATCGAGCCATCATCGCAAAAAAAGACGATCCTGAAGCAAAACACGCTCGTCTCTATTACAAAACAGTCAAATACAAGGCGCTTTCGACTCTCGTCGAAATCGAATTGGAGACTGGCCGCTACCATCAGATCCGGGCGCAATTCAGCGCTATCGGCCATCCAATTGTCGGCGACCGGCGCTACGGGAGTCAAAACGGCGACGGCGACGCCATTCGGCTCCATTGCAAAAAGCTAGCTTTTCAACATCCCGTGACAAAGGAATTGCTGACATTCGAAACGCCAGCTCCTTTCGATTAGTGAAATAAGAGCAGCTGTTCTGCGATTTGAACGGCATTGAGAGCGGCTCCTTTGAGAAGCTGGTCGCCTACCGCCCAAAATTCGAGGGTGTTAGGCTGACTCGGATCGATCCGGAGCCGTCCGCAAAAAATCTCGTCTTTTCCCGTTGCATCGAATGGGGTAGCAAAGCGGTTCATCGAACGGTCTTCGAAAATTTTCAATCCCGGAACCTGGGCCCAAGCTTTATAGATCGCTTCGAGAGAAAAGGGCTTGTGGAATTCTACGTTGGCTGCGATGGAATGGGCTCTGAGAACCGGAACGCGCACACACGTTGCGCTCACTTGGATCTCCGGGTCTTCGAGGATTTTGCGCGTCTCATAGAGCATTTTGCGCTCTTCTTCGACATAACCGGAAGGATGGAGAAGAGAGTTGTGGGGGAAGAGATTGAACGCATAGGGAAACGGAAGAGAATGGGAAAATGGGCGGCTTTCTAGAAAAGCTTCCGTCTCTTTCTTGAGCTCTTCCATTAAATGGGCCCCCGCTCCGCTCGCTGCCTGAAAGGTGGAAGCGACGATCCGCTTGACCTTATATTGTCGATGGAGTGGAAAAAGGGGCATGAGCAAAATCGTCGCGGCGCAATTAGGGGAGGAGACAACTCCTCGATGAGTGTTTAGAGCGTGGATATTGATTTCAGGGATGATGAGAGGCGCGGATTCGCGAAATGCGGAGCTCGAATCGACGACAAGACATTTTGTCCGAGGGATCCATTCTCTGGAAATGGTTCCTCCGGCGGCAAAAAACGCGAGATCCGTTTCTTTTAGAGAATGTTCATCCAATGCCTCCAATGCAATCTCTTCCGATTTAAAATGGACTATTTTCCCGACCGAGCGGGAAGAGGCGAAACAGCGGAGGCGGCTCACCGGAAATTCGCGGTGCTGCAAAAGGCGGAGAATCTCTTGTCCGACCGCTCCGGTTGCTCCGACGATTGCAATGTTTTTCATTGTACAGGTAGTATATCAAACGAAGATGAAAAACGAAATTCTCAAATCAGTCGAAGAGGCGATCCGCGCCGCATCCGCGTTGAAAGAACCTCATGCTCTCCATTTCATCGAGACCGCTGCGGAATGGATTTCGGATAGCTTGCGCAACAAAGGGAAATTATTGATTGCCGGCAACGGAGGAAGCCTCTGCGATGCGATGCATTTCGCTGAAGAGTTGACCGGTCAATTCCGAAGTTTTCGACCCGCGCTTCCTGCGATTGCCCTGGTAGATCCCGGACATCTGACTTGTGTTGCCAACGATATGGGATTCGAATCGGTTTTCTCTCGCGGAGTGGAAGCGCTCGGTCAACCTGGAGATTTGTTCGTCGCAATGACAACGAGCGGCAATTCAATGAATCTGATCGCCGCGGCAAATGCCGCAAAGCAAAAGGGGCTGAAAACCATCGCCTTTCTCGGGAAAACCGGAGGCAAGATGAAAGGGTTGTGCGATCTGGAGTGGATCGTCTCCGGTTTTCCCTTCTCAGATAGGATCCAGGAAGCCCACATGGCGGCGATCCACATTGTCATCGAACGCGTCGAACACGAACTATTTTATACAGCGCCCACTTAGGTTGTGTGAATTTTGACAGCAGGTTTTTGGCTCCAGTGGCGTTGCGGAGATCGAGATCAACTTGCACAATGTTAACGAGATCGAGCAATGCGCTGGAGTCAAAAAGATGCTCAACAAAATTCACTCAAGATAAGCGGGCGCGGTATATGCAAAACAAATGCCTTGCGCTGGGTCGGGAGCTCATTGAGCGGGGAGCTTCTTGGTTCTTCGCTCCTCTGAGCTGGATCTGGGGGGCCGCAGTTTTTTTTAGAAACAAATTGTACGATTGGAAATGGATCCGCTCCGTCCGAGTCCCCTGCACCGTCGTGAGCGTGGGCAATATTGTCGCAGGAGGAACGGGCAAGACGCCGTTCGTCCAAATGATGGCGGCATCTTTTGCTTCCAGAAAGGTAGCGATCCTTTCTCGAGGTTATGGCAAAATCCCCGACGAAGCCATGCTTCTAAAGCGCCGGTTGCCGAATGCGAAAATCTATGTCGGCAAAAAACGCTCCTCAATAGCTGCGCGCGCTGTGGCTGATGGCGCTGAATTGATCTTGCTCGACGACGGTTTTCAGCACCGAAAACTCCATCGAGATTTCGACATCGTGCTTGTCAGAGAGGAAGACCCTCTTGGAAAAGGACATTATCTTCCCTGGGGTTTTTTGAGAGACAGCCCCAAAAGATTGCAAAAAGCGGACGCCGTTTTCTCCAACGGCCGCGATTTTTGCGCATCAACCGTTCGGATCTTGGATGAAAAAGAACAAGAAATCTTGGTTCAAGGATGGAAAGTCGGGATCTTCTGCGGCATCGCTCATCCCCGCCTTTTCAAAAAAAGTGTAGCTGACTTGGGCGTAGAGGTCATGGCCGAATGGTTCCTCGCCGATCATGAGCCGGCTCACCCCGCTGTTCTCGAGCGGTTTGCCGAAAGATGCAAAACATTAGGGGCGAAGGCGTTGATTACGACTGAAAAAGATTTTATTAAAAACCCCCGCTGCTGCCTTCCTATTGTTTTTATTGAAATCGAAATCGAATGGTTGGAAGGGAAAGCGAGATGGGAAAAACTCATTGCAAAAATCGATCATGAAATCGATAATATACCGAAACAAAAGTTGGGGAAACCCCACTTATGAGAGAACCAATAAAAATTAATTTGCCAAAGCTTGGAGAAAGCATTGTCAGCGCTACGGTTGTCCAATGGTTCAAAAATATTGGGGACAAGGTAGATCTCGATGAGCCTCTCCTCGAGGTCTCGACCGACAAAATCAATAGCGAAATTCCTTCTCCCGAAGCAGGAATTCTTCAAGCAATCCTGGTCCAACCGAACCAAGAAGTGCAAGTCGGCGAGACTCTTGCCATTTTGTCTGGCATTGGAGCGGTTGAGTCCGCAGCAATCGCCAGTTGTGGATTCGCTCCAAATTCTGAAGGAATCGAACTCAAAACGCAGGTTACGCCCCCTGCTTGTCCTGCCACTGGAATGGAAGATTTCCTCTCTCCTTCGGTCATGCGCCTTTTGCAAGAGAGAGGTTTGAAACTCGAAGAGATCGATCGGATTCCCCGAACGGGGCAGGGCGGACGCTTGACGAAGAAGGACGTGGAAGATTACCTTCCTCCGGTAAAATCTCTGGCTCTCCCGCAAAGGGACGACACGGAAAGAGTCAAGATGAGTTCGCTCCGCAAAGCAATCGCCGACAATATGGTTCGCTCATTTTACGAAGCGCCGCACGCCTCCCTCGTTACTGAAGTGGATGTCACGCGGCTCGTCAAACTCATCCAGGATCAAAAATCTTCGTTTCTCCAAAAACAGGGAGCCAAACTCTCCATCACCGCTTTTGCTGCAAGAGCAATGGCCAGAGCACTCCATGCGTTTCCTCTGCTTAACGCATCGCTAGAAGGGGATACGATCGTCATGAAGAAGTTCGTGAACCTCGGAATCGCGGTAAGCGTTGAGCAAGGCGTGATGGTTCCCGTGATTCGGAGCTGTCAGAGGCTCTCTTTGTCCGATATTGCCCGGCAGATCGCAGAAATGGCCGAGAAAGCCCGCACAAATCGGCTTGAGGTTAACGAAACTCGGGAAGGGACGATCACGATGACAAATTTTGGCATGACCGGCACAATGATTGGAATCCCGATCATCCGGTTCCCTGAAGTTGCCATCGTCGGACTCGGTGCGATCTCCAAGAAAGTGGTGGCTCTGCCCGATGATTCGATCGCGATCCGGTCGATGATGTGGATTTCTCTCACGTTCGACCATCGGGTCTTGGATGGCCTCTACGGCTGCGGATTCTTAGGCGAACTTAAGAAGCTTCTGGAAGAAAATATCAGCCTGGATTAAATATTCTTATCCTTCCGCAGAAGAATAGCCCGCTTTATTATCGAATGTATAGAGAAACTCCGATTTAATTACGTCCATCTGAACATGGTCGAACGCATGCAGGATCTGGATGACCTCATGTTGGGATACCGCCTTGTCTTCATCCGAGACGAATCGGCAGCGCCATTGTTCGATGCAAAACGTTTCGGGCTGGCCTTGCGGCCAAACTCTGACTCCGCGGTTCGTGATCATTTTCAGTCTCAAAGCGCCCACGTTGATATGGGAAATCCGGTCGAAAAATTGCTGCATCTGTCCGCGGAAATAGATGAAAACGTCTATACCGACTAGCTTTCTAGAGGAAGAGGTCGGAAGATGCTTGTGGATCAGCGGCTCAGCCGCGCGACTATAAGCGACAGTTTTGAGCTGTTGGGGGTTTTTGCCGAGATTTTTGATCACCGCAGCACCGAATTCGGCTGTGCCTACTTTTTGCTTGCTCAATCCTTCTTTGAAGATGTCGTAGGTATGGATGCCTTGCTCAAGCGTCGCAAGCCACCCGTTGTGGATCTTTTCTCCGGCCTCTACGAGACCTATGTGGACGAGCATTTGAACCGCCGCGAGGATAAGGCCCGAAGGATTCGCCACATTTTGTCCAGCTCGGCGGGGAGCCGATCCATGAATCGCTTCGAACATCGCTCCTTTCTCGCCGATATTGGCCGATCCAGCCAGGCCGACGGAGCCGGCGATTTGCGCTGCGACATCCGAAAGGATGTCCCCATAAAGATTGGGCATGACGATCACATCGAAAACCTCAGGCGTGTCGGCAAGCTTGGCGGCTCCGATATCGACGATCCAATGCTCGTTCAAGATGTTGGGGTATTCGGCGGCAATTTCGTCGAAGACCTTATGAAAAAGGCCGTCGGAAAATTTCATGATGTTGTCTTTCATGAAGCAGGTGACTTTTTTCCGCTCCGTCCGTTTTGCGTATTCGAATGCATAACGGATGATTTTTTCCGATCCTGCGCGGGAAATGATCTTGATAGAGGAGCAAACGTCCGGCGTCTGCCTGTATTCGATCCCGGCATACAGGTCTTCCTCGTTTTCCCTTACGATCACGACGTCCATCTCGGGATGTTTCGTTGCGACGAAAGGAAAATAAGAAACACAAGGCCGGACATTCGCGTATAATCCAAGCGTCGTTCGGATCGTTACATTCAGGCTTTTGAACCCGCCGCCTTGCGGCGTCGTAATGGGCGCCTTCAAAAAAGCTTTCGTTCCACGGATGACATCCCACATTTTCGGATCCATTCCGGTTGGAAATCCTTTCAGGTACATTTTTTCCCCGATTTCCACTTTGTGGATCTCAAGGGCCGCTCCGGCTGCTTCTAGAATGTGAAGCGTCGCGCGCATGATTTCCGGACCGATTCCGTCGCCTTCGGCTACTGCGATAGGTATCTTGTTCATAATTCCGATATTAATCGATTTTTTAGAAGACTTCAAGTATTGGCATTTGTAACATGGAAGCATGCGGGTCTTCTTCGATGCTTTTCGCCAGTCGCTGAATCAATTCTTCGATGCGGTCAATTTGAACGAAGTGCAGAAGGCTTTCGAAGCGATCCGCGATTGTCAAGGCATTCTATTTCTCTCCGGAGTCGGGAAAAGCGGTTTTATCGCGCAAAAAATTGCCGCGACTCTTGTATCCACAGGAACCCGGGCTGTTTTTCTCTCTCCCGCCGGAGCCTTGCACGGAGATGTCGGAATCGTTTCCAAGCAGGATATCTTTCTTGCCTTCAGCAAAAGCGGAGAATCGGAAGAGCTTCTAGGCCTGATTCCCCATATCCGGAAAAGAGGAGCCTTTGCGATCGGCGTCATTTCCAATCTCTCCTCCAGGCTAGCTGCCGCGGCGGATCTCATCGTCCATCTTCCCATTCAGAAGGAAATGTGCCCGTTCGATTTAGCTCCGACTACCTCCACTGCCGCACAGCTCATCTTCGGGGACTGCCTTGCGATCGCATTGATGCAGGCCAAGCAATTTACGGTCTCGGATTTCGCTTCGAACCATCCTGCTGGTTTGTTGGGCCGCAAGATCACTCTTAAAGTATCGGATCTGATGCTCAAGGGCAATGCGGTTCCCATTTGCGGCAGTCAAGACCGGCTCATCGATATCCTTCACGAACTGACGGGAAAGCGATGCGGGAGTATCTTAATTGTCGATGAAAATTGCCAGCTTCAAGGCATTTTCACCGATGGCGATTTGCGCAGGGCGATCCACTCGAAAGGAGAAGCCTCTCTGCAAGCACAAATGGGAACTCTCATGACCCCCTCTCCCCGAACGGTTGATCCCGACCAATTCGCATTTGCAGCTTTGCGTCAGATGGAAGAAGATCCAAGCAGGCTGATTACGGTTCTTCCCGTTTTGCAAAATGGGAAAGTCGCAGGCTTATTGCGCATGCACGATGTTATTCAATCAGGTTTAAAGTAGAATTATAGGAAAGATATGTTATATGACCAACTTGCCAATCTCCTGATCGTCATCACATTTGCTGTCGGTTATGTGGCGATCATCTTCGAGGCGAATATCAAGATCAATAAGACCGCCTCGGCTCTCTTGATGGCTGTGTTGACCTGGATGTTTTTATTCCTCATTGAAACAGGCGAAACCGCGGATAACATCCAGCATTTAGCTGAAAGCTTAGGCGATGTCACCCAGATCATTTTCTTTCTTTTAGGCGCTATGGCGCTTGTCGAACTGATCGATTCCCATAAAGGATTCAAGATCGTAACGGATCTAATTCGTACGAGCTCGAAAAAGAAACTTCTTTGGTTGATTGGCCTCATTACGTTTTTTCTTTCCGCTATTCTCGATAACCTCACCTCCACTATCGTGATCGTTTCCTTGCTGAGAAAATTAGTGCAGGACCGTGAAGACCGGATGCTTCTCGGCGGAATGGTCGTGATCGCAGCAAACGCGGGAGGAGCCTGGACTCCTATCGGCGACGTGACGACTACGATGCTTTGGATCAAAGGAAATATCACAACGCTTGCTGTGATGAAATTACTTTTTATCCCAAGCATGATTTCATTGATCGTGGCTCTCTGGATATTCGGAATGGGATTGAAAGGGCATTATCCCAAAATCGTGCAGCGAGCCCGCGAAGATGAGACGGAGCCTGGGGGGCGGCTGATCTTTTTTCTCGGCCTGGGCGCGCTTATTTTCGTTCCCATTTTTAAAGCCTTAACTGGCATGCCTCCTTTCATGGGCATGCTCATTTCGCTTGGCGCCCTCTGGTTCACAACCGACTTTATCCACGGGGAAGCAGAAACTCGGAAACACCTTCGCGTTCCGCACATCTTGAGCCGTATCGATACTTCGGGAATTTTGTTTTTTTTAGGAATCTTGCTCTGCATCAACGCGTTGAGCGCAGCGGGACTATTGCACCAATTGGCAGATTTTCTCGACCATACTATCAAGAACTTGACCGCGATCCCAATTATCATTGGACTGATTTCAGCCATCATCGATAACGTGCCTCTTGTCGCCGCAGGGATGGGTATGTACGATATTCAAACGTATCCAGTCGACTCTTCCTTCTGGCAGCTTCTTGCCTTTTGCGCAGGCACCGGAGGCAGCGTTCTGATCATCGGATCCGCTGCCGGCGTCGCGCTCATGAGCCTGGAGAAAATCAGTTTTCTATGGTACTTGCGTAAAGTGGGATGGATCGCCTTTATCAGCTACATTGCGGGAATCGGAGTGTATTTGCTGCAGGAAGCCGTCGGTCTGGTTGCAGGATAGTGGTCCGAAAAGCGATAGAAAGATTGCTTCGTCCCTCTTGGAGATTCTGAATCCTATCCTAAAGGTTCTTCTGTCGATTTTTGAGTTCTTTTAAGCCGAATTTCGATCCAATATCCAATGAAGTGACTGTATCGACTTGGCGGGAGTTTTGCAATTGCCTCATCAGAAATAACGTTAAGTTTGGCTACGTCAGCTCTGCAACAAATTTTTCGTCTTCACTCGTGCCTTGCCATACTGGCAATGGTCACTCGTTCCAGACAAAAAATTTGTGCAGCTTCCTTGCCAAACTTAACGTTATTTCTGATATTTGGTATAACTCGAACGAAATCGAAGTTCAGTTCTCTAAGCGCTGCGGGTGGCTTTCGTCTGGGCCGGACTGTTGAGAGACATGCTCTGAGGAGCGATCGATGCAAAAAAAAAGCTCCGCAGTTTCCCGCGGAGCTTTCGCTAGAGATCGGAGCGATCGACAAGATTACATGTCGAGTTGCACTTTGAAGGTGAATCCATTCAGCGACAGGTTGCCATAGGTGGGCACATTGTTGAAATTGCCATCAGCGACACCTGTTACGAATTGTCTCGTGTTCCACTGATCCCACCAAATTTGGAACTCATATCCTGCGCGGAAATCGAGGTAATATCCGCCGCAATTGCCCAGAGTAGTGCCCCAATCAAACCCAGCTGCTAGTTCCAAGTTTGGAACGACAACTTGAGGCTTGCTTGATAGAGTAACGGTCTCGAGAGCTGCCGTCCCGTATTTGATTGTATTATCAAACCAGCCAGCCAGTATGGAGCTAGAAAGGTTGGTGAAGATCTTGAATCCATAACCCAGGAGCCAATCCGTATTCATTCCTACCCGCGCACCTACACCCCAAAAATCATTTTCAGCTTTGTATTTGATCGGGGTTGCCTGGCTGGCAATCGTTGCGCCGCCATAGTTCACTCCGTATTCTTGATCGATCCAAGCGAATCGCAGACCAAAGTGAGGATTGAAGATCACCTTGCGGCTGATGTGATAGGGTTTGCCTAAAGTCGCGTCAAGAACGTTAAATATACATTGCCAGGTTGCTCCTGAAGAACCATAGGAAAGGTAAGGCGATGTGCCACTCCCGTTATCGGCAAGCAGCGTTGGAAGGGTAGCGCCAGTGCCTGCTTCATAGCTTTCTGAATCGGTCACGTTTAACCACATCCAGTCGAAGTCGATATTCCAAGCGTCGTGGGGTACATAGGCTCCTATGCCAATCCGGCTGCCGAAGTTATAGCCCCAGGATTCATTTTGACCGAACCCGCCGACTGTGGCGTTGATGGCAGTAGCGCCTGGTGCATTTTTGTCTACCAGTACGAAATCGAGGCCGGTCTGCATGCCTTGGAAAGCCAGCCCTTCTACGTAAAAATACAGGTCGATAGGATTGGAAAGATTCAGGTCTTTTGGATAGGCAAATGCAAAATTAGGCTTGTCCTTTTGCATACACCTGTCTGGCGCTGCTGTAAGTTGCGTTGATAAGCCGAGGACTGCAACGCAAGACACCAGGGTTTTGCTGAAGGCGTTTTCCCACTTGAAATTCATAATGTATTCTCCACTTTTTAATTCTCAGAGGGGCAAGCCCTCTTTGATAAATTTGCTCCCAGGTTCGCACGTTGACGACCTGAGAATTGCTTTTTCAATATAACGATAAAGATTTCAGTTGAATGGCGCAATGAATTTTTTTGAGAGAAAAGCACTTCTCACACTAGTGGGAAAGAACGATCAGCAAACGGTACGGTGTTTCAGGCCGCGCGGAGTATAACTGATGCTTCGTCTCCTTTGGGGGGATTATTTTTGATTGTAACATGGTTAAAATCAGCTATTTGTAATTAATAAAACGGGTTGGGACTCAAAAAAACTTGGCGAAAATCTCAGGGTGTTGTATGTTCTTTTCTTCGCATTAATCAAAACCTGATCTAAATGCGAAAAGGAAAGCGAGAGACTTTCCAGACCTGTTTTGACAGTGGAAAGAGAGAAGAATAGAAGAACTGACTTGTGCGGATGCACGAAAGTGTATCTGCCAAACAACTTTAGTCAATAGAATATTTTTTATGAGAATTTGATCTTGGTTCAGATCGAATGCTGACGGCGTGGATGAGGCATGCAAGTCGTACGATATGGGGGCAACTCCATATAGTGGCGCAAGGGTTAGTAATACATGGGTAATCTACCTCTGACCTGGGAATAACGGCTGGAAACGGCCGCTAATACCGAATGAGGTGTTTTAGGGCATCCTAAGATATCAATGCGGGGGATCGTAAGACCTCGTGGTTAGAGAAGAGCCCATGGGATATCAGCTAGTTGGTGAGGTAACGGCTCACCAAGGCTAAGACGTCTAGGCGGATTGAGAGATTGACCGCCAACACTGGGACTGAGACACTGCCCAGACTCCTACGGGAGGCTGCAGTCGAGAATCTTTCGCAATGGGCGCAAGCCTGACGAAGCGACGCCGTGTGAGCGAAGAAGGCCTTCGGGTTGTAAAGCTCTTTCGCTAGGGAACAAGAGAGACGGGATAACACTCCGTTGATTTGATGGTACTTGGTAAAGAAGCACCGGCTAACTCCGTGCCAGCAGCTGCGGTAATACGGAGGGTGCAAGCATTGATCGGAATTACTGGGCGTAAAGGGCGCGCAGGCGGTTAGGAAAGTCAGATGTGAAATTCCGGGGCTCAACCCCGGAGCTGCATTTGAAACTTCCTTTCTAGAGTTCAGTTAGGGAAAACGGAATTCCACGTGTAGCGGTGAAATGCGTAGATATGTGGAAGAACACCAGTGGTGAAGACGGTTTTCTGGGCTGATACTGACGCTGAGGCGCGAAAGCAAGGGGAGCAAACAGGATTAGATACCCTGGTAGTCCTTGCCGTAAACGATGCATACTAGGTGTAGGGGGGCTCAACCCTTTCTGTACCGGAGCTAACGCATTAAGTATGCCGCCTGGGGAGTACGCTCGCAAGGGTGAAACTCAAAAGAATTGACGGGGGCCCGCACAAGCAGTGGAGCATGTGGTTTAATTCGATGCAACGCGAAGAACCTTACCTGGGCTCGAAATGTAGAGGACGATATCAGAGATGATATTTCTCGAAAGGGTCTTTACATAGGTGCTGCATGGCTGTCGTCAGCTCGTGCCGTGAGGTGTTTGGTTAAGTCCAGCAACGAGCGCAACCCTTATCGTTAGTTGCCAACGCGTAAAGGCGGGAACTCTAACGAGACTGCCTGGGTTAACCAGGAGGAAGGTGAGGATGACGTCAAGTCCGCATGGCCTTTATGTCCAGGGCTACACACGTGCTACAATGGTCGGTACAGAAGGCAGCGAAACCGTAAGGCGGAGCAAATCCTGTAAAACCGATCTCAGTTCAGATTGTAGACTGCAATTCGTCTACATGAAGTTGGAATTGCTAGTAATGGCGTGTCAGCAACAACGCCGTGAATACGTTCCCGGGCCTTGTACACACCGCCCGTCACATCATGGGAGTTGGTTTTACCCGAAGTCGCTGACCCGACCGCAAGGAGGGAGGCGCCTAAGGTAAGGCCGATGACTGGGATGAAGTCGTAACAAGGTAGCCCTATCGGAAGGTGGGGCTGGATCACCTCCTTTAAAGACAAAATGGCGAATCTTAGGATTCGTTAGTCTTAGGTTGAGCGAGTCAGTTCGGATATTCTTCTTTCTTTCCTCTGTCAAAGCAAATATCTTGATAGATTGAATTACAGGCATTAAATCACTGATAGTTATTACAATTTAGAATTTATAAATAGCCAATTCATTAATTTGAATCGGCGCTTGAAGAAGGCGAAAAGGAATGCGGTGAATGGAAGCTATCCGAAGTTATCCGCAAAACGGAAAGGTTCGGATAGTGGAAAGGAGCGGTTTCTTTGAAATATTGTACGTTAAGTTATTAAGGGCTGCTGGTGGATGCCTTGGTATCGACAGGCGAAGAAGGACGCGTTAACCTGCGAAAAGTTTCGGCGAGCCGGAAAAAGGCTTTGACCCGGAAATATCCGAATGGGGAAACCCACTGGACTAAACACCCAGTATCTAAAACTGAATACATAGGTTTTAGAAGCGAGACCCGCTGAAGTGAAACATCTCAGTAAGCGGAGGAAGTGAAATCAAATAGAGATTCCCTTAGTAGCGGCGAGCGAAACGGGAATAGCCCAAACCCGAAAATTTATTTTCGGGGGTTGCAGGGCCAGTCATAACGGCTGCGGATTTTTAGCGGAAGCTGCTGGAAAGCGGCGCGACACAGGGTGATAGCCCCGTACGCGAAAGAAGGAAGCAGTTAGATTGGTACCTAAGTAGGGCCGGACACGTGAAACCCGGTCTGAATCAGGGGGGCCCGCCCTCCAAGGCTAAATACTCGTCGATAACCGATAGTAAACCAGTACTGCGAAGGAAAGGTGAAAAGAACCTCTGTTAGAGGAGTGAAATAGAACCTGAAACCAGCAGCTTACAAACGGTCGGAGGCCTATGCCCCTTTTAGGGGAATGGCTGACGGCGTGCCTTTTGCATGATGAGCCAGCGAGTTAGGTTTTATGGCAAGGTTAAGCAACTTCCGTTGTGGAGCCGTAGCGAAAGCGAGCGTGAATAGCGCGAATAAGTCATAAGGTCTAGACACGAAACCAAGTGATCTATCCATGGCCAGGTTGAAAGAGGAGTAAAATCCTGTGGAGGACCGAACCGGTAACTGTTGAAAAAGTTTCGGATGAGCTGTGGATAGGGGTGAAAGGCCAATCAAACTTGGAGATATCTTGTTCTCTTCGAAATAACTTTAGGGTTAGTCTTGGCAATACTTTTTAGGGGGTAGAGCACTGAATCTCCGCGGGGGCCTACCGGCCTACCAACGGGAATCAAACTCCGAATACTTAAAAAGCAGCCGGGAAATAGACTGTGGGGGATAAGCTTCATAGTCAAAAGGGGAACAGCCCAGACCGTCGATTAAGGCCCCAAATTCTAGTTTAAGTGGGAAAGGAAGTAGAGTTTCTAAAACAGTTGGGATGTTGGCTTAGAGGCAGCCATCATTTAAAGAGTGCGTAACAGCTCACCAATCGAGAGACTCTGCGCCGATAATATCCGGGACTCAAAACTAGAGCCGAAATCACGGGTTCATAACGCAAGTTATGAGCGGTAGGAGAGCGTAGTATGTGCAGCGAAGGTATACCGAGAGGAGTGCTGGAGCGCATACTAGTGAATATGCATGGCATAAGTAAACGACAAAGGAGGTGAAAATCCTCCTCGCCGAAAACCTAAGGTTTCCAGGGTAAAGTTCGTCTTCCCTGGGTTAGCCGGCCCCTAAGCAGAGGTGGAAACACGTAAGCGATGGGAAACAGGTTAAATATTCCTGTGCCGCCTAAAGCAATGACAATGGGGTGACAAAGCAAGTTAAGCGCGCGGACAATTGGATGTCCGTTCATTATCGCGGCGGGTCTATAGGGAAAACCGTAGGCATAAAGCTGGGGTAATGACAAGGGGAACGCAAGGGAACCGATGGCGTAGCGCGAGGCTTTCAAGAAATAACCTCTAGTCGCTGATGGCGACCGTACCAAAACCGACACAGGTGGGTGAGTAGAATATACTCAGGCGCGCGAGAGAACTCACGTTAAGGAACTCTGCAAATTAGCCACGTAACTTCGGGAGAAGTGGCGCTAGAAGGCGTGATAGTGAACAATTAGAGCGCATTTTAGCCGCAGTGAAATGGCCCAGGCGACTGTTTAACAAAAACACAGCACTCTGCTAATTCGTCTAAGAAGACGTATAGGGTGTGATACCTGCCCAATGCCGAAAGGTCAAAAGGAGACGTCAGCCCGCAAGGGCAAAGCGTTGAATTAAAGCCCCGGTGAATGGCGGCCGTAACTATAACGGTCCTAAGGTAGCGAAATTCCTTGTCGGGTAAGTTCCGACCTGCACGAATGGTGTAACGATCTGGGCGCTGTCTCAACGAGAGACTCGGTGAAATTGTAGTAGCAGTGAAGATGCTGTTTACCCGCAATAAGACGGAAAGACCCCGTGAACCTTTACTGTACTCTGATATGGGCTCTTGACTTGTTTTGTGTAGGATAGCCAGGAGGCTTAGAAGCCGTGTCGTCAGGCATGGTGGAGCCAATAGTGAAATACTGGTCTAAACAAGTTGAGAATCTAACTCCACCCCATGAAGCTGGGGGGAGGACAGTGTCAGACGGGCAGTTTTACTGGGGCGGTATCCTCCTAAAGAGTAACGGAGGAGTCCAAAGCTTGCCTCATCGTGGTTGGTAATCACGAATCGAGCGTAAAAGTATAAGGCAGGTTGACTGCGAGACCAACAAGTCGAGCAGGTACGAAAGTAGGGTTTAGTGATCCGGCGGTAGAAAGTGGAATCGCCGTCGCTCAACGGATAAAAGGTACTCCGGGGATAACAGGCTTATCGCAACCAAGAGTTCATATCGACGTTGCGGTTTGGCACCTCGATGTCGACTCATCACATCCTGGGGCTGGAGAAGGTCCCAAGGGTTTGGCTGTTCGCCAATTAAAGTGGTACGCGAGTTGGGTTCAAAACGTCGTGAGACAGTTTGGTCCCTATCTGTTGCGGGCGCAGGAATTTTGAGAGGAGTTGCTTCTAGTACGAGAGGACCGAAGTGAACGAACCAATGGTGTGCCGGTTGTATCGCCAGATGCATAGCCGGGTAGCTATGTTCGGAAAGGATAAGCGTTGAAAGCATCTAAACGCCAAGCCTCCCTCAAGATAAAAATTCCCAATGAGACCCCATGAAGATTACATGGTAGATAGGTTGGGTGTGTAAGTGCAGCAATGCATTCAGCTAACCAATACTAATCGGTCCAACGACTTAACACTTTTTTTCAAGCTTTCTTCAAGAGCCGATTCAAGTTAATGACAAGTGAGAAAACGCCTGTAAATTCAATAGGTTGGAAGCGAGTATCGCAGACAACCGAATCATTTTTCTGGTGGCCATAGAGAGAGGGAAACACCTGATCCCTTCCCGAACTCAGCAGTTAAGCCTCTCGTCGCCGATGGTACTATACGCAAGAGTATGGAAGAGTAGGTAGCTGCCAGATTTTTCTTCGCCCTGGTTACCTTTCCTAGCCAGGGCTTTTTTTTGATGCAATTCTTCGCCGCGAACCATGTGAGCTACGCGAGAGTCTGGGAGAACTGCCAGATTTTTCTTCGCCCTGGTTACCTTCCTAGCCAGGGCTTTTTTTTGATGCAATTCTTCTCGGTATTCGGATAACATTTACCTTATCATGAACAAATAATTTCTATTACTCCTGACGTCCCGAATTTTCGGGTTCAAATATCCTAGGGATTTTTCCCTACGCATCATTTTTTATACGAGTTTTTTATGAGTAAAGCATTGATCGAAATGCGATCAGTGAAGAAGCGTTACCAAGATAAAACTTTTGTCAAAGAAGCGCTGAAAGGAATTTCTTTGGAAATTCTAGAAGGCGAGGTTTTGGGTCTTTTAGGCGTTAATGGCGCAGGCAAGACCACCCTCTCCAGTATATTAGCTGGTCTCCACCCATGTAGCGGTGGGGATGTGCTGTACCGGGACGAGTCCATTTACAAAAATATCGTCTCCTATCGTAAAGATGTTGGTTTTTGCCCGCAAAAGCCGAATCTCGATCTTTCATTGAGTTTAGAGGAAAATTTGTTCTTCGCAGGAAGGTATCATGGGATGGCATCGAATGACATTCGCGCGCGAATCGCCGACCTGATGGATCAGTTTGATTTGCATGAATATGCCAACGCGAAGGCCTCCGTGCTTTCAGGAGGGTACAAGCAAAGATTCTTGATTGCCCGTACATTGATCCATTCACCAAAATTCATCATCTTAGATGAGCCCACCGTTGGTCTAGACCCGCATATTCGCCATCAGCTATGGGAGCAGATCAAAGGGCTTAAAAAGGGCGGGGCCTCAATCCTGCTCACAACCCACTATCTCGATGAAGCGGAAATTCTATCGGATAGGGTTTGCATCATCGATGCTGGAGTCGTTAAAACGCTCGATACTCCGGACAACTTGAAACATCTTCATCAAATGCGTCGCCTAGAAGACGTATTTATCAAACTGATCCAGGAGTCCGACTATGCCGCCAAGTAATGCAACAATTTCCAGATGGACTGGATATGTTTCCACAGCCGCGCATTTGATCCGGCGCGATCTTAGGGTGTTTAGAAATGAATTTTGGGGGAAATTCATCGATACGGGGATTTTGCTTTTTACGACTGTGACGATTTTCGCGTATTTTCTCCCCTCATACGGGCTCGCATCCGAGTACGGTCCCTTTATTTTGATCGGGGCAATCGCAGGCTTTGGATTTTTTGAGGTGATCGGAAAGGTCAGCTTGATGATTGCGGATATAGAAGGAGACCGGACAATCCTTTATACCTTGTCTCTGCCGATCCCATCATGGCTCGTGTTTGTCTACATTGCAGTCTCCTGGGCGATTGTTTCCTCGATCATCGCGCTTCTTATGTTTCCACTTGGGAAGCTGGTGTTGTTTTCCCAATTCAATTTGGGCAAAATCGACTGGTGTAAGCTTCCGCTGATTTTCATGGCAAGCAACTTGTTCTTCGGATTTTTTGCTCTTTGGCTATCCAGCGTGTTGAAAAAGATGAGTAGCTTGACCCACCTGTTTGTTCGCGTCGTTAACCCGATGTATTGCTTTGGCGGATGGATGTATTCCTGGCAGTCGGTCAATGACTTGTCTTGGGCGATTGGGATTGCCCACCTGGTCAACCCTTTGCTCTATGTCATGGAGGGGATGCGCGCTGCGACTTTGGGACAAGAAGGATATCTCCCTTTTTGGTTCAGCTTTCTTGGCCTTTGCGGGTTTACCGCTATATTGGGTTGGGATGCTGTGCGAAGGCTTCAAAAACGACTGGACTGCGTACCATCGCGCTTTCAGCCAAGCGAGGACCTGGTCCACAGCCTTTGAAGAGAAGACTTATACCAAATATCAGAAATAACGTTGGGTTTGGCTACGTCAGCTCTGCAACAAATTTTTCGTCTTCACTCGTGCCTTGCCATGCTGGCAATGGTCACTCGTTCCAGACAAAAAATTTGTGCAGCTTCCTTGCCAAACCCAACGTTATTTCTGATATTTGGTATTATGAGCCAGTTGCAAAACTCCAATTCGGGCCCAAACCCGCGCTTTCTTCGCCGGATTCGGATTTTTCGCAAATCGCCTATGACCAATAGGATATGTCGATTTGCGAACAACCGAACCGGCTTTGAAATCATCGAATTTGGGCAGCGAAGCGAGTTTTGCAACTGGCTCATTTGGTATTAAAATCGAACATCGAGATTCACGTCGATGGCATTCTGGTTGAACATGCGCGATTCGACCGACAAAGTCGCTTTGGAAGCGCTGAGCAAAGTGGCGCCGACGGCCATGCCCCAACGGCGCTGCGCAACGACTGACTTGCAGACCGCATCCACCAAGATCGTCGTATCTAAAGGCCACTGGACTAGCGCGACAGTGGGATCTGGTTCGATTTTCGAGATCAGATACGTGGCATACATATAAGGAGCTATGAAAGTATAACGATAGCACATGCCTAATGAGAATTGCGTCTCGTCATATTTAAATTGAAAATTGTCGATCACGTTGAAGGGAAGTCCTTCGCTAAGAAAAAAGCGGGGTTTTTGGTGTGCGGCGAAGTATTTGATGTCGAGTCCGCAGGAGAAATTTTTGGCTTCGAAGATCATGATTTTGCCTCCGAAACCCCAGGAGAATTGCATAGTGGAGAAGATTTCTTGGTTGATCTGCAGCCGTGATGCTCCGAGAATGCCATAGAGATCGAGCCGATCTTCGAAATTCACCGTGGCAACTCCTGCGTTCGTGGAGAGCTTTGCAAAAGTTTTTGTGGGTTCGGCGTCATCCAACTTGAATTCGTCTCGAAATCTTTGCCGGTATACATAGTCTTCTAGGAATGCGACTCGGAGAGAGACCCACGAATCCGGAGGAGTGAATAGGCCGACTTTATCTAAAGATGGTTCTGCTGGATTGCCAATGAGCATGGCTCCAAGGGCGGTAGGAAAAAAAAGAAAAAGCCTTGCCTTGCGTGCAGGAGCCATTGCCTCCTTATAGCAATATCTCAAATGACGGACAACTTGAAAAAAAATATTGCGAAAAAATTTTTCCGGCACCTATGGAACGAAATAGGGAGCTAACCAATGACTTTAAAAGAAACGATGCAGCAACTCGACCATCTCCTTGCAAACGTAGTCAAAGATTTGACGAAGGTTCATCGCGGCAATAAGGCTGCAGCCCAGCGGGTGCGTGTCGGAACGATCAAATTGGAAAGAGTCGCAAAAGTGTTTCGAAGAGAATCTGTCGCAGCCGAAAAGGGCGGCAGGCTGCGGAAACCAAAGTCCAAGCTCAAGAAAAAGAAGCGCTAGTGTAGACTCTATGGCATGCGAAAACCTGCCGAGACACTAGAGATCTCCATTCAAACATTTTCAAAAAAAGGGTACGGCGTCGGATTCCTCCCTCAAGGTAGGGAAATCGAGATCGCCCACTCGCTTCCGGGCGACACCGTCCGGGTCGAATGGCGAAAGAAAAGGCATGGCGCACAGAAAGGACGCCTAGTGGAAGTCGTGGTCGCATCTGACGATCGAGAAAGTCCGCGTTGCGCCCATGCGTCGATCTGCGGAGGCTGCTCTTGGCAGCAGATGAGCTATAATGCCCAGCTAAAAGAAAAGATGTGGCGAGTCGAAAAGGCGTTTGCTGGCAAGTTCCCCGTCGATCCGATCATTCCTTGTAGGGAGCCTTTCGGTTACCGAAACAAGATGGAATTCACCTTTTCTCAAAATAGCGCAGGCGATCGATTTCTCGGCTTGATGATCGCCCAAGCCGAACCTTATGTGTTTAACCTGACCGAATGTCATCTTTGTCCGCCTTGGTTCTCCGCAGCCGCGGCATCCGTGCGCGATTGGTGGGAAGGGACGAATCTAAAGGCTTACTATCCTCCCAAAGATTCGGGCACATTCCGCTACTTGATGCTGCGGGAAGCGATCCGCACCCAGCAAAAAATGGCAGTGCTCAATGTTTCAGGCCATCCCGACTTCGCCCCTTCCCGATCCGATCTTGATGGATATGTGAAATCGATTCGGAACGTTGCGGATGGCGTTTCGATCTTTTTGCGCATCCATCAGTTGATGAAAGGGCGTCCCACCCAGTTCTACGAAATGCTCTTAGACGGCCCTGATCATATCGTCGAAGCTCTTCACCTGAAACAGGGCCCTCTTTCTTTCAAAATCAGCCCCAGTTCCTTCTTTCAGCCGAATACTCTCCAAGCGGAAAAGTTGTACGACACGGCTCTCTCTATGCTCGGCTCTCCATCGATCCTCTATGACCTTTACTGCGGAACCGGAACATTGGGGATGGCCGCCGCCCGGAGCGCCGAGAAGGTCATTGGAATCGAAATGAGTCCCGAAGCGGTTCTCGATGCAAATGAAAATCTCAAGCGGAACGGGATCGGCAATATGGTTGTGCATCAAGGAGACGTAGGCAAGACGATCGCTCAATTGATGGCGGACCCCACTTTTATTCGTCCTGATGCGGTCATCGTCGACCCACCCCGAATCGGGCTCGATCCTCTCGCTCTAAACCACCTAAAAAATTTACTCCCTAAAACGATCGTTTACATTTCGTGCAATCCGATGACCCAAGCAGCCAATATCGAAGAACTCGAGCAAGCCGGATATAGGCTCAAGAGGCTTCAGCCGGTCGATCAGTTCCCTCATACGTATCATATAGAAAATATTGCATTGCTTGAAAAATAAACGGATTTTCAGGCATTCTGATGCAAGATTTAACAGGGATCTTCTATGAAAACATCTATTCTTTTTCTTTTACCTTCCGCAGCGATATTTGCCCAAGATGCCGCACCGAGTCCTCAAAGCGGGATCACTTCTACGCTGATCATGATCGGAATCGCTCTCGTGTTTTTCTATTTTATCCTTTGGCGTCCTGAACAAAAACGGCGCAAAGCGGCTGAACAAATGCGCTCTTCGCTCAAGAAAGGCGATAAAGTCACTGCCATGGGAATCGTCGGGAAAGTCGACCGGATCCTTGACCAGACGGTCGTTCTTAAGATGGTCGACGGAGCCAAGATCGAAGTACTGAAAGCCGCGATCACAGATGTGCAGCCTGCCACTCAAGAAGAAGAATCCAACAAAGCTCACGCTACGAGCGAATCTTAATTCCGGGGATTTCCAAGCTGTCGATCCGCTCTCCATGCAGACCGACAGCGTCGATTTTAGCCGAGTCTTGCCTTAGCTCGATCATATAAGCATTGTTTTTTCGCGCTTCTTTCGCGAGATACCAAGCTTTTTTGGTGTTTCGCGGAATCGCTCCCCAGCATCCGTCTCCTAAGTAGATCACTCCTGATTCGACGACCTGATTGCCTCGAATCGGAAACGTCCGTTTGTAAGCATGGTTGTGGTTTTCGAAGGCAGCGGAAAGGTTGTATTTGTCGAAAAGAGGGCACCAGTTGGAACGGATTTTTTCAGGGATTTTTCCAGTATAGGAGTAGACGCTTGGATAGGCCGCTATATGGTATACGGCAAATTTAAAAGGGAATTGGCTGCGCGTTTGAAGGGCTTGCTTGAGCCATTCGGTCTGTTTGCCTTCGATCGGTTCGTAAATATCGGAATCGAGAAGAATCAGACTTAAATAATCGCCGAAGTCGATCGCTCGGTAGAGCTGTTTTTCAGGAAATGCGAAGAGGTCGAAAAAAAGTTCTGAATCGTCAGGCGAAATATCGTGGTTGCCCGGCACGATGAGGAACGGGATCACTTGGCCTTCGGGCGAAATCATCTCTTCCTTCCATTCCTGCAGAAAGGAAAACCATCGGTTTCTAGCCATTGAACGGAAGCGGAACGGATTGCTATTCACAGCGTAGGCGATGTCTCCGCCGAGCACGACGAAGAGTGGATCTTTGGCGCTGACGACGCGGCACATCTTGCGGAAGAGGTCCGGTGTTTGATAGATGTCTCCTCCGATGCAAAAGCGAAGGGGGCCGTTTAAGGTTTTTGGAGCGGTTCGGAACTTGTAAATAGCTGGATCGTCTTCCAAGCGAAAAGAATATTCGGTATCGGGCATCAGATGATCGAGAAATAGTTTATGGACAACCCGGTCTCCTAACTCGAGATGAGAACCTTTTGCTTTCCTCCAATTCCCCGCGAGAGCTTGGATCTCAATCGCATCGCTTTTTTCCGAAAGCGGGGTGTGCCACTGGATAGCCATCGTCGTCGATGGATCGGTATACCAGGTCAAGTATAACGCAATGGCGTCGGCGTCCAGCAGCCGCGCGAATAGGGCGAAAACGAACAGGAGGCTCTTCATTTCCTCAAACTAGCAGAGCGCTCAGTTTTTCCAAAATTTCAGTTTGCTGAGAAATCACCCGGTCAATATCGCCTGGCTCAACTTCCCTTTGCGACAAGAGGGACAGATCGTAGATCCCTTTCGCCATTTCTTTTGCTACGTCAGGCTGTTTTTCTTTGAGCTTTGCTATCGTCTGGATCAGCTTGTTGTTCGTATTGATGATGAACGTTTTTTTCGGATGGTAGGGAGCAGCCGATTTCCCTTGCGTGAGCGCCATGTAGTCGCGCAGCCGTCTTTGCGTCTCGTCCAGGACTAAAAGAGCGGGAAGACGGTCGGAGCTTAAGCTCTTTGCCTCGATTTCCAACTCTTGTTTGTCGAGAGCGGTCCGGATGAAGTCGGCGATTCTGGCCGCTTCGGTTTTGCCATCCGCATCCAGGAGGTTCTTTTCGCGGGAGGCATCCACGAGGCTGGGGTCGAGCGACCCGTCGATTCTTTGGAATTTGCAGGAGAGCTTCTCTTCCAGGAATGAAATCAGAGCCGTATCGATTGGCGAAGGGGCAAAAAGGATCTCCAGTTTCTTCTCTTTGTACATTTGCAAAAGAGGAGAGTCGCGGTCTGTTGAGGAGTAATAGACCTTTTTTTCCGAGCTTCGCTCTAGGTATTCTCCGACAGTGGTCCAATTGCCATCGCTCGTTTTCCAGATAAGAAGGTCCCTGACGCGCTCATAAAATTTCTCGTCTTGGAGGATTCCTAATTTCAAGAACATCTCGATTTCGGACCAAGAGTCGACATATTTCTCTTTTTCGGTTTTGAAATAGGTCGAAAGGCGGTCGGCGATTTTTTTTGCGATGTGGGAGCTGAGCTGACGGACGTTCTGATCGACTTGGAGGTAAGAGCGGGAGACATTGAGCGGAATATCGGGGCTGTCGATTGCGCCGCGGAGGATCATCATATAGTCGGGGAGGATGTCCTTGCAATTATCGGAAACGAAAACTCGGTTGCAGAAGAGCTTGATCGTGCTTTCTTGCGAATCGAAGCGACGGTGGATTTTTGGGAAGAAGAGGATCCCTTTTAGATTGAATGGGTAGTCGACATTCAAATGGACCCAGAAAAGAGGATTGGGATCGAGAGGGAACATCTGCCGGTAGAAGTCGAGGTATTCTTTTTCGGTGCAGTCTGCGGTGGACTTCATCCATAGCGGAGCCTTGTTGCCGAGCGGCTTGCCGTTCAACAAAATCGGAAACGGCATAAACGTGCAGTAGCGCTGGAGCAGCTCGCGGATTTTCGCCTCCTCCAGGTATTCTAGGCTCTCATCGTCTAGATGGAGAGTGATCTCCGTGCCTCTGATCGATCGCGCTCCTGCTCCGATGGAATAATCGGAGGTGCCGTCGCAGCTCCAAAATACGGCCTCCGAATCCGGTAGATAAGAACGTGTGTCGATCTCTACCTTGGACGCGATCATGTAGGCCGAATAAAATCCCAATCCGAAATGGCCGATGATCGCTTCCTTTTCATCTTTGGGCTTGTATTTCGCGACGAATTCTTCAGCGCCGGAAAAGGCGATCTGTGCAATATATTTTTCCACTTCCTCTTCGGTCATTCCGATTCCGCTGTCAGCGATCTGGATCGTTTTTCGCTTTTTGTCGATCGTAACCGCAATTTCGAGATTTCCATCGATGGATTGGCCCTGATCCCTCAGGATGCGGATTTTATTCAAAGCGTCTGTAGCATTGGAGACGAGTTCGCGGATGAAAATATCTTTGTCGCTGTAAAGCCATTTTTTGATGATGGGAAGGATGTTTTCCGAGTGGATGGAAAGTTGGTTTCGCCGCATGTTTTTTCTCTTTTTTCAGATTATTTCCGCATAGTAAACCGCAAGGCGGCCCTCTTGTCAAGGGGGCGTATTGAGATTTAAAAATTAAAACTTTACCTTTACGGTTATGAAAGTTTTCGCGGCGCAGATCAACCCCACGATTGGATATTTGGAAGGGAACACCCGCAAGATCCTTGCGGCGATCGAGAGAGCCAAGCACCGGAAAGCCGATATCGTCCTCTTTCCCGAGCTTACGATTTCGGGGTATTTCCCGGATGATCTATTGCTAGACGAATCGTTCATCGACGCATGCGCGCAAAAATTGGAAGAGATCCTCCCTGCGACGGGAGGGCTTTTCGTCTGTGTCGGGCTGCCGAGAAGGAATCCCGAAGGCAAAGAAAAATTCCTCTACAACAGCGTCGCTGTTTGCGCCGATGGGAAACTTCTCGGCTATAAAAATAAAACTCTTCTTCCGACCTATGATGTGTTTGACGAGCGGCGTTATTTCGAACCAGGAACGGAAGAGCCGATTTGGGAATATCTGGGCCATCGGATCGCCGTGACGATCTGCGAAGACGTGTGGCAGCATTCCAACACGGTGGGTTATACCCATTACCGAACCGATCCTGTCTTAGAACTAAAAAAGGAGAGGCCCGATCTGCTCCTCAACCTTTCTGGATCTCCCTATTATTTCAACCGGAAGGATGTGCGCCTTTCCGTATTCCAAACAGTCGCGAAGACTCTCGGATGTCCCGTCGTGCTTTGCAATCAAGTCGGGGTCAACGACCAGCTCGTTTTCGATGGCCATAGCTGCTATCTCAATGAAAAAGGGGAGATGGTCCAGATCGCCAAGGGATTTGCCGAAGACGATCTGGTCATAGACCTCAACACCCACGCATGTCCTTGCAGATTGCCGGAAAACGGGATCGCGGATCTCTACTCTGCTCTCGTGCTGGGCGTGCGAGACTATTTGCATAAGCAGGGTTTCAAGAGAGGGATGGTGGGGCTTTCCGGCGGGATCGACTCGGCTCTAGTCGCCTGTATCGCCAAAGAAGCTTTGGGCGCGGAAAACGTCTTATGCGTAGGGCTTCCCTCACGCTACTCTTCTCCGGGAAGCGTGTTCGATGCGGAAGAGCTGGCCAAAAAGTTGAGTGTGGAATTCCGGCTCATTTCGATCGACCTCATTTTCCAATCGTATCTCGACCTGCTGGAGCCGATGTTTCGCGGATGTCCTTTCGATGCCACCGAGGAAAATCTCCAATCGCGCATCAGGGGGATGATCCTCATGGCCTTTTCGAACAAGGAAGGATATATCCTGCTCAATACAGGCAATAAGAGCGAAATGGCAATGGGTTATGCGACGCTCTACGGCGATATGGCCGGCGGCCTGGGCGTCTTGCACGACGTGACCAAGCTCCATATTTATCAGCTCGCCGCTTACGTCAACGCAAAAGAAGAGATCATTCCCCAGGCAATCATCGATAAAATCCCATCCGCGGAATTGAAAGAGAACCAAACCGATTTCGATACGTTGCCGCCTTATGAGATCCTCGACCCGGTCATTGAAGACTATATCGAGAATCGGCTAGCTCCTGAAGAAATTGCCCGAAAAAGAAACCTAGGACTAGAAACGGTACGGGATATCGTCCGCAAGATCCATCTGGCGGAATACAAAAGGCGTCAGGCGCCGATCGGCCTCCGCGTCACGCAAAAAGCGTTTAGCAAAGGCCGGTACGTGCCGATCGTACAGAAATGGCGTTAGAGTGTGTTATACTTTACAAGGCGAAGGATATGATATAGATTCGTTGTTTTTCTGGGTGTTTCTTTCTAATGCAATACAAGCATTGTTGAGTAGAGGTGCTAAGAAGAGGAGTATACCGAAGTGAATTCAAAAGTTGGGAATTTGGCAAGAAGGGCGTGCAAATTTTTTGTACTGGAGCCAAAAACCTGCTGTCAAAATTCACACAACCTAAGCGGGCGCGGTATAAAAAAATTTGCTGCGAAGCCGACGCAGTCAAAAACCAACTTTTGAATTCATTTCGGTATATAAGCCCTGGTTCCAAGCAAATGGCAGAACTTCGGCAAGCGATTTCGCTTTACGGCGAAGCATGAGGGCTCGGTCGAATCCGACCGAGACGCCGCAGCATTCGGGAAATCCATTCCCCATTGCTGCAAGGAATGGTTCGTCGAGGAGATAGGTTTCCTTGTTCTGAGAGCGGCGCCTTTCATTTTCTGCGTGGGCTCGGCGCCTTAGCTCGGAGGCATCGGCAAGTTCGTGATAGCCATTGACAAGTTCCACGCTTTCATAGTAGATCTCAAACCGCTCCGCCACTTGTTCCCCATTTTTTTCCACGACTTGCGCAAGAGCCGCTTCGTGGGGCGGATAGTCGGTCAAAACGGTCAGTTCGCCATGCCCTAAGTGGGGTTCGACAGCGTGCGTAAGAAGGAAGTGGATCAACAGATCGCGGTTCCAGTTTTCGGAATCGGAGGCGCCCAACTTACGAGCCGTTTTTTTGATTTCAGAAAGAGGAGCTGCCGTATAGTCGAGGCCTGCATAACGCTCAAAAGCTTCCCGGTAGCCGATCGTCCGCATGGGGATAGGCCCAAAAAAAAGGCAGAGGAAGGCGCAAGTCTCTTCGATCAGTTCGGGAAAAGAGACCCCGAGGCGGTACCATTCGGCCATCGCGAATTCGGGATTATGGAGGCGGCCGATATCCCCCTTGCGGAATACGTGGCCGAGGTAATAGATGTCTCCGCTGCCGCTTGCAAGCAGCCGTTTCATGGCATATTCGGGAGAGGTATGGAGGAATCCGGTTTCGTGATTGGAAACGGTTGCTCCGATGACGTCGATATTGGAATTGATCGCAGCGCGAGGCCCAAGAGCGCAGCAGTCTACTTCGAGAACGCCCCGGTCGTCGAAGAATGCGCGGGCCTTCTTCAGCATGAGGGCCCGGTCTCGCAGCATATCAGTCATTAGCGCGGGAAACATATTCGCCGGTACGGGTATCTACTTTCACTTTTTCCCCTTCCCCGACAAATATGGGGACTTGGATCTTAGCTCCCGTTTCGGTGGTCGCGGGTTTGAGGACCCGTCCTGAAGTATCGCCCCGGATTCCGGGAGAGGTTTCGACGATCCTCATCTCTATGAAAGTGGGTGGGATCAGTTCGATGACGGCGCCCTTGTAGAAGACGACTTGGTAGATCAATTCTTCCATGAGCCAAGGCTGGTTGCTGCCGATGATCTCATTGGAAATCGTGACCTGATCGAAGGTCTTGTCGTCCATGAATACGGATCCGTCAGCTTCTTTATAGAGGAAGCGCATCTGGGCCTCTTCGATGTCGGCGACATCGAGCTTGTCTCCCGACTTGTACGTTCGTTCAACGACGCGGCCTGTCACCATATTTTTCATTTTGATCCGGTTGAAGGCGTTGCCTTTACCGGGTTTGACGAATTCATTGGAGATGATGAGCCAGGGTTCTTTATCTACTTCGACTTTCATTCCGACGCGGATTTCATTGGTGCTAAGTGATGACATTGGAATTCCCTTAAATAAAGATCCAATTATGGAGGAATGAGGAGTTTCAAAGCAAGAACCTATCCGAATAAAATTTTCGTTCGAGTTTTTGCGATAAGCGGGCGCAGTATAGAGAGCCAATTGCAAAACTCGCGGGACCAACAAAATCGCCCTTTTAAGCCATTTTGCCTCCTTGTGGCCGAGCCCTACTTTGCTCAAAGTTGTGCTCGGCCACAAGGTAAAGGGCCTACGGCCCAGGCAAACTGACTGAAAATCATCGATTTTTCTGGCGCCGGGAGTTTTGCAATTGCCTCTAGAGTTCCATCTGGGTTTTTCCGTAGTTCAAAAAAAATTGCAGCATTTGTTTTTTTATGCCAGGATTGAATCACCTAGAAAACAAAGTAGGGGAGAGAGATAGATGAAACTTACAAGTACAGCGGCCTGCATCATAGCCTGCATGAGTGTTCATGGGATAGCACAGGAAGCGTCTGCTGGGCAATCTCAAGTGCAATTTCTTCAAGGAGAACCT
>Ga0206877_10010_pt1 | contig 66365 bp, 35 predicted proteins | sample Alteio_BWOrgCont_7_FD_152623 | JGI IMG/M metagenome (GOLD analysis project Ga0206877, IMG submission 152623) | Enriched cells from forest soil in Barre Woods Harvard Forest LTER site, Petersham, Massachusetts, United States -... | ecosystem: Environmental > Terrestrial > Soil > Temperate forest >...
TAGAATTAGTAGATGACCATTATTGCTTTGCTTGCGGAATGGAGAATTCGGATGGATTGCGACTAGAATGGAAAGTCGAAGGGTTAACAACTTCTGCGGAATTTATCCCTGATCGAAAATATCAAGGTTGGAAGGGAATCTTGCATGGAGGAATCATTGCCACCCTGCTTGATGAGGCGATGACTCGATTAGCTTGGGTGGTATGTGGCGGTGCTTTAACAGCAGAAATGACCATCCGTTTTGTTGCCCCTGCTCAGATCGGCGAGTTATTGCTGATACGCGGAGAAATTGTGAGCCAATCACGTAAGATTGTTGAGATGAAGGCCTCTGTTCACATGGCCTCAGGTGGACTAATTGCTCATTCCACAGGAAAGGCAATAAAAATATAGCAACCAATAGGGAACAGTATAACAGGATTGGTAGCGATTGAAAAATGGAAAAAGCAGCTGTTTTTCTTGTTTTAGTTTGTAGTATTCTGGTTTCAAAAGGAATCCCTATGGTAAGGTCAAATGGAAAAAGTAAAGCCCAGAGTTGGAGTCGGAGTCTTTGTGCTCAAAGAGGGGAAGGTTCTTCTTGGTAAGCGGAAAGGAGCTCATGGTGCTGGTGATTGGGCTCCGCCGGGCGGGCATCTTGAATTTGGAGAATCAGTCGAAGATTGTGCAGCACGTGAGCTTGCTGAAGAGACAGGCCTAAAAGCTCTCTCTGTACAGACGGGTATCTGGAGTAATGACGTCATTGATAGAACCAAGCATTACATCACTTTTTTCGCTGTTGTTGATCAATTTGAAGGAGAGCCTCAGCTACTGGAGCCTAATAAATGCGAAGAATGGCAATGGTTTTCTATAAATGCTCTTCCTACGCCCTTATTTCCTCCTGCAATTGCTTTCTTTGAGAAATACAGCTTATCGAAAGCGGGGGCACCGCACCAACAAGTTTTGGCATCGCTTCTTGATTTCTACCACACACGAGAATGGGAACAATTTCATTCCCCTAAAAACCTAGTGATGGATCTTGCATCCGAAACAGGCGAATTGCTTGATTTGTTCCGATGGATGAGCGAAGAGCAAAGCTATCATCCAGACTCTCAGACGATGCAAGCCATCCGAGATGAAGTAGCTGATGTCTTTAAGGCAATCCTATATTTGTCTTATAAGCTCGAAATCGACCCCATTGAGGCCGCCTATCAGAAATTTGAGAAGATGAAACAAAAATACCCGGCCGACAAATGTCGTGGTAAAGCATTAAAGTACACAGCTTACGAAACCCCATAAAGTCTCATAAGGTTTATGGAATGTCCACAGATAAAGAGGCTCCGAATTTTGCGTAACCTGGTTGGGTAGTAATACCAAATATCAGAAATAACGTTGGGTTTGGCAAGGAAGCTGCACAAATTTTTTGTCTGGAACGAGTGACCATTGCCAGCATGGCAAGGCACGAGTGAAGACGAAAAATTTGTTGCAGAGCTGACGTAGCCAAACCCAACGTTATTTCTGATATTTGGTATAAATTGGAATAGCATGTGAAAAAGATTGCGCTTCTTTTTACTTCTCTCACGCTTTGTCTTTGGAGTTTACCGACCCCAAGGCCGCCAGGTTCGCAATCTGCTGGCGTAATCGAAAGAGAGCTCGAGAAAGAGTATGAGGCACAGCCTCTTGAACCTGATAAAGAAATTCCCTCGCTTGAAATCGATATCCCTGAAGAAAAACTCGAGATGCCCGAGGGGATCAAAGTCCCCGTCCAGTCAGTTGCGATCGAAGGGAATGAATCGTTTTCCTGCAAAGAGATCGAGGAATGGCTAAAAGGAAAACTCCCATGCGAACTATCCATCAAAGACATTTACGAGCTGTGCAAACTGATCGATTCAAAATACGCGGAAAAGGGATATTTTTTAGCCCGCGCCTACCCTCCGCCACAAAACATCGAAGAAGGGGTCCTTCTCATTCGGATTATCGAAGGAAGATTGGGCACTGTCGATGTTGTGGGGAATCATAGATATAGCAGAGAATTCATCCTCAAGTATTTCACCCGTTTACAGGGACGTCCGCTTCAATACGACGATTTCATGCGGGCTCTCCTCTTGTTGAATGAGAACTCTGATCTTTCGGCAGGAGCCGTCTTCGAAAAAGGAAAAGAGGTGGGAACGGCCGATTTGATCATCCGGGTCGACGACAGCCTCCCCATCCACTTGTATTTGAATGCGAATAACTACGGACGGAAGCTGACGACGAATTGGCGGGCGGGCGGCAGGTTCGATTGCGGCAATTTGCTGCTATATGGGGATACCCTTTCCATTGCAGAAGTCGTCGGGTTTCCCATGGACGCCCTCTATTTCACCGATGTGAAATACCGGATTCCCCTGACGGCGAACGGGGCATTCTTGGAACTGGCCTATCTCTGGTCAAAATTCGATGTCGAAACATTCCGATATTTTCATCTAGTGGGCAAATCGGTCATTTATACGGTCAAAGGGAGCTATGCGCTGACAAGAAGCCGGAACTTAAGTGTCGATTTTTTCAGCTATTTCGATTTCAAGCAGATCCAGAACTTCGCGCTGGGCTCTTTAACTTCTTATGATAAACTCCGCGTCGTGACGGCAGGGTTTTTGATCGACCACTATGATCCAAAAGGGGGCCGCGACTACCTGAACGTGCGGGTGGGCTGCGGCATTCCCCATTTTTTAGGAGGGCTGAAAGTCGTCGCCTCTCATAGCTCCCGGCCTCCTGCCGGCGGGCGTTTCATCGTCTTCAATGCCGACTACGACCGGCTGCAGCACCTCCGCTACGACGCCTTTCTCTATCTCCATGCCTCTGGCCAATATAGCCCAACCAAGCTTACTGTCCCCGAACAAATCTATATCGGGGGATCGGACACTGTGAGGGGGTTCCCATTGGCCTGCGCCCTCGGAGACAGCGGCTATTACACGAACATAGAACTCCGCATTCCTCCTCCTATTCTAGCCAATAAAAGATTCTTTATGGCAAAGAAAACATGGAGAGAGGTGCTGCAGATAGTGGGTTTCCTCGACCAAGGGGGCGTCTTCTTTCAGTCGGTGGAGAATGTCTTCCTCTTCGGGAGCGGAGTCGGATTCAGGCTTCAATGGCCTTGGAGCCTTACTCTTAGCTTAGACGTTGGCTTTCCGCTCAATCACAGCGACCTTTCTACAGGCGCTTTTACCTATATAAAGGTTACGGGTCAACCCTTTTGAAGAGAGAAGTTTGCATCTTTCTAACTCTGGCTTCGGCCCTATCGGGCCTGCCTAAGGGAGCGGAGGTCATTTCTGGATCGGCTGAATTTACGCAGGAGCCGAACAGGGTATCTATTACCGTTTCAGACCGGGCGATTCTCCATTTCAATGAGTTCCAAATCGGCAAAGGGGAATCGATTGAGTTTTTCCAGCCGAACGCAAAGTCTTGCGTTTTAAACAGGATCACGGGAGGCGATCCAAGTCAAATCTTGGGTTCTCTAAGCGCCAACGGCCGACTTTTTCTGGTGAATCCCAATGGGATCTATTTCGGCCCCAGCTCGAAGGTAAACGCTGGGTCGTTCCTCGCTTCGACTCTCAATATTCAAGATGAAGACTTTCTCAATGACCGGTTCGTCTTTGCTGCAGAGCCTAATTCCCAGGCAGTTGTGATCAACGAAGGGGCGATCTGCGCTTCCGCCGAGGGTTTCGTCGCCATCCTGTCTCCGTTTATCGAGAACCGCGGCTCTATATACGCGCGCGCGGATAAGGTCGTCCTTGCTTCGGCCGAAAGGGTGGCGCTCGATTTCTCGGGCGATGGCCTGATCCGCTTCACGGTCGATGGGGATTTGGAAAAGGCGTTGATCGAAAACTATGGCCATATCGAAGGGCAAGGGGTCGAGCTGTCGCTCAGGGCTGCAAACCGGGCGATCAAAACGGTGGTCAACACAGACGGCATCGAAGCAGCGACGGGGATTGTCGAGGAAAATGGGGTTGTTCGTTTGGTGGCCGGGAGCGAGTTGAAGGGCAAGATGGTTTCAGTAGAGGGTCCGCGAGTGGAGGCGGGAGGCTCAGTGGAGGGGGAGAGGGTGCATGTTCTCGGCGACTGGGTCTATCTGAAAGGCGCATCGATCGACACTTCGGGGGACCACAGCGGCGGGACAATCCTGATCGGGGGCGATTATCAGGGCAAAGGAACAGTTCGGAATGCGATTCGAACCGAGGTGGATCCCAAAACAGTCATCAAGGCCGATGCGCGGGTGATGGGCGACGGCGGCAGGGTCATTGTCTGGGCCGATGATACGACCCTCTTCGATGGGAAGATCTACGCGCGCGGGGGCGCGTATGGAGGCAACGGGGGCTTTGTCGAAACATCGGGGAAAGAAAATCTCGGCGTGCAAGTGGGGCATGTCGACACCTCGGCGCCTTATGGCAATTTTGGGAATTGGCTCCTCGATCCGGCTTCGATCACGATTGCGACGGCCGGCGCCGGTACGATTGCGCAAGCTTCGGCTCCCAATTGTGCGACAGGCGGAGCCGTCAATATTTCCGTGGCAACAATGGCAGCCGCCGCAACGAATGTAGTTCTTTGCGCTCAGAACGCGACCAATAGCACAATCACTGTGAGTAACGCATTCACGATGGCTGCGGGTGTTTCGCTCTCGATGACGGCAGGTTCTACAAGTGTCGGCACGATCACGCTCGATGCAAATATCACTACCCTGGCGCAGCCCATTTCTCTCACAGGTTTGGTAGTGATAGGGGCCAACGTCACTCTCGATACGACCGATGCGGGGAACGCTTCTTATACCGCAGGGGCGAATATCACTTTTTCCAATACGGTCAATGGATCGGGAGCCCGGACTTTGACCTTAGCGGGCGGAACAGGCGGAACGATTGCATTTAATGGAGCTGTTGGAGGTTCGACCGCACTGACCTCTATCACGTTTACCAACGCGGCTCTGATTCAAGTCGGCGGCAATATCACGACCACAAATGCGATCACCTTCCCAAGCCCGGTCAGTTTGTTGGCAGCGAGCACGATCACGACCACGAATGCCGCCATTACGTTTAACAGTACAGTGAATGGCTCTCAAGCATTGGCCCTGGCGAAAGGAACTGCGGCTGCGGTGCTGACCGGGGCTGTAGGAGGCACGACGCCGCTGGCCAATCTCTCTTTCACTGGAACGGGCGGTATTCAGATCGGCAACAACATCACAGTGTCTGGAGCGAATACATTGACTTTCCCGACGGCAGTCACTTTAACTGGAACGAGCACGATCACTTCGAATAATGCAAACATCGGGTTCACCAGTACGGTGAATGCGAATGCTTCCGGGGTTCAAGGTCTGACGATAGTGGGGGGGACGGGGGCCACGACGTTTGGCGCTGCTGTGGGAACGACCGCATTGAGCGCTCTGGCAGTCACCGCGGCTACAATTACACAGAGTGCAACGGCGAAGACAACTGGCGCGCTGAGCTACACCGGATCGACGTCGATCGGTATCGGCGGGAATGTAACGACGAGCGGCGGAACGATCGGGATGACAGGTCCCGTTACGCTGAATGCAACCTCGATATTCGATTCGACAAATGCAGGGGGTACGGCTGCGGGAGCGGCGATCACATTTTCCAGCAGCATCGCTGGCGGGGCCAATAGCTTGACGCTGAATGGCGGTACGGGAGGAGCCATTTCCATCGGGGGAAATCTGTCGGCAACCGCGATGACCCTGACGAACAGCAATGGGACGACAATCTCAGGAACGACGACTGTTCCGACGGTTACTCTGACAGCCACTTCGTCCGGACAGAATGTCACGTTTGGTGGAGCGACGACGATCTCTACGGGATTCACAATTACGGCGGGAGCCTATGGGGTCGTTTTCAACAACGGAGGAACGATCACTCCAGCAACTACGTTTAACAACACGGGAGGAGTGACGCTGCGGAGCGGCTCTTCGGCGAGCTTGACTTTCACGAACGCGTTTACGAGCACGGCGAGCGCTACGACGATTTTAGGGGTGATCAAGACAACGACGGCGAGCGATGGCGTTTCGATGGCGGCGGTCACTTTCAGCTCAGGGACTTCATCGTTGACGACCGTCGGCGGAGTGGTGAGCATATCGGGAACGACGACAACGACAGGGACTACGGCGATCGATACGACGAATGCAGGAGGGACTCCAGCAGGCGCGAACATTACGCTGACAGGCGCGGTCAATGGCGCGGGGGGCTTGACGCTGACTGGCGGTTCATCGGGAGCTATACTGCTGTCGAACGCGGTAGGCAATACGACTCCATTGGCTTCATTCACCGCGAGCGGTATTACAGTGACCCAGAGCTCAACTGCCCAGACAACGGGAGCGATCAGCTATACCGGCGCGATTAGTTTGGACGGGAATTTGACGACGAGCGGCGGCGCCATCGGAATGACGGGGGCTGTGACTTTGGGAGGGACTGTCACAGCCGATACGACGGATGGCGGCACAACGGCGTCGGGAGCGAATATCAGTTTCTCGAGCACGGTCACTGGCGCCCATATCTTATCGCTGAACGGGGGAACTGGCGGCGCAGTCACGATGACGGGAGCCGTGGGAGCGGCTCCATTGACCTCGCTGACGATCACGAACGCAGCTCAGATTGCGCAGAACTCGACCGTGAATACAGTAGGAGCGATCAGTTATACGGGAACGGCGATCACGTTGAACGGGAACCTGACTTCATCGACGCCGAGTCCCATTACGATGACGGGAGCTGTCTCTTTGACGAATGCTGTAACAGCGAATGGCTCGAATATCAGCTTTTCCAGCACAGTCAACGGCGCGCAAGTGTTGACGTTGACCGGCACAGGCACAATCACGCTAACTGGGACTGTCGGCGGTACAGCTCCTCCGACCCATCTCCTATTCACTGCCAGCCCGACTTTGATCCAAGTCGGCAATAATATTACCGTTGCAGGAGGCGCCAATTCGCTCATCTTCACGGCTCCTGTGACCTTGACGGGAACGAGCGTGATCACTTCGAACAATGCTACCGTTACCTTCAATAGCACCCTGAATGCCGCCTCCACCGGAGTGCAGGGATTGACTGTTGCAGGAGGAACAGGGACAACGACGTTCACTGGGATCGTCGGGGGTTCCGCTTCCTTGAATGCGCTGAGCGTTACAGCGGCGACGATTGTGCAGAGCGCAGCTGCGACGACCTCGGGCGCGATCAGCTATACCGGTTCTACGGCGATCAACCTGAACGGCGCGACACTGACCACGTCGGGAGGCGCGATAGCTATGACAGGCCCTGTGAATTTGGGGGCCGGAGTCGTTATCGATACGACGAGCAGCGCGGCAGGGGGAGCGAACATCTCTTTCTCGACTACGATCAATGGAGCGCAAACTTTGACGTTGAAAGGGGGGACGGGCGGCGCTGTAACGTTGACAGGCGCTGTAGGTTCTACGACTCCGCTCAATGCTCTTACCGTAAGCAACGGCGCTTCCGTTCTGCAAAGCTCAACCGTGAAAACATCGACATCGACGCCGGGTCCGATCAGTTATACGGCATCGGCGATCACCTTAGGCAACAATTTGACGACGAGCGGCGGCGTCATTACGATGACAGGCGCTGTGACTTTGACAACGAACGCCATCACAGCCGATACGACGAATAGCGGCGGTACGGCAGCAGGCGCGAATGTCTCGTTTACCAGCACGATCGATGGCGCGCAAGCTCTGACTCTGAAAGGGGGAACAGGCGGAACCGTTTCAATGTCGGGAGCGGTCGGAAGCAACATCGCGCTGACATCGCTGACTGTTGCAAGCTTGAACATCACTCAAGGAACATCTGCCAAAACGACAGGAGCCATCAGTTATACGGGTGTCATCGGACTCGGCGGCAATGTGACGACGGGCGGCGGAACGATCGGGATGACCGGCGCTGTAACGCTGAACGGGAGTGCGACAGTCGATGCGACAAATAGCGGGGCGGCGTCTGCCGGCAACAACATCACATTTTCGAGTACGATCATCGCCGCAAGCTCAGGCGTCCAGACGTTGACTCTAGTTGGCGGCACGGCGGGGGCCGTCTCTTTTGGCGCGGTCGGAGGGACCTTATTGGGTTCGCTCACTGCGTCTGGCCTTTCCGTGACCCAGAACTCGACGGCCCAAACGACGGGAGCGATCAGCTATACAGGAGCAATCGGTCTTGGCGGCAATTTGACGACGAATGGCGGAGCGATCACGATGACGGGCGCCGTTACGTTGAATGCCACAGTAATCGCCAATACGACCAATAGTAGCGGGACGGCGAACATCAGTTTTTCGAGCACAGTCGATGCTTTGGCAGCGGGAACGCAAGCCCTGACCTTGACGGCAGGAGCGAGTGGAGCCGTAACTTTGTCGGGCGCGGTCGGGGGATCCAAAGCATTGAATGCCTTGACTCTCACAAGCGCTTCTTCACTGACCCAGGGTTCAAATGTAACTACTTCAGGCGCAATTAATTATCAGAATGCAACAGCGACGACTCTGAACGGGAATCTGACGACGACAGCCAGCGCGATTTCGATCGCTGGGCCTGTCACTTTGACGAATGGCGTGACGACGACCGGTTCGAACATCACTTTTTCGAGCACAGTGGATGGAGCGCAAATCTTGACTTTGACGGGCAGCGGCACGGTGGCATTGACTGGAGCTGTCGGGAGAACGACTCCGCTGACTAATCTGGTCTTCACCGCGCCCACGCTCATCCAGGTGGGCAACAATATTACGGTTTCGGGGGCCAATCCGCTCGCCTTCCCGAGCGCTCTCAGTCTGACAGGAACGAGCACAATCACTTCGAACAACAACAATATCTCATTTAGCAGCACGATCGATGCGGCGGCAGCGGGGACTCAAGCTTTGACTCTCGTAGCTGGAAGCGGAAACGCAACCTTCATGGGCGCTGTTGGAACAACCAAAGCCCTCAACGCGTTGACTGTGGGGGCCGCGACGATCACTCAAACTTCGACGGCAACGACAACGGGAGGCGCGGTCAGCTACACTGGAACGACGGCCATCAGCCTCAATAACAACATCACTGCGACGACTCCCAGCCCGATCTCGATGACAGGTCCTGTTTCTTTGACGAATGCGGTGACGTTGAATGGCTCGAACATCAGCTTCTCGAGTACAATCAATGGCGCCCAAGTATTGACCCTGACCGGCACCGGCACCATTGCTCTGACGGGAGTTGTCGGCGGGACAGCTCCGCCGACGCATCTTATATTTACCGCTACCCCCACCCTCATTCAGGTCGGCAACAATATTACGGTGGCGGGCGGAGCCAATTCGCTCATCTTCACCGGCCCCGTCTCTCTGATAGGAACGAGCCTGATCACTTCGAACAATGCAGCCGTGACCTTTAGCAGTACCCTCGACGCGGCGTCTGCGGGGACGCAAGCGCTGACTGTGGCGGGCGGAACGGGCACCGCCACTTTCACTGGCGCTGTGGGAGGAATCAAAGCCCTAAATGCGCTCAGCGTCACGGCGACGACGATTGCGCAAAGTTCGACTGCGACGACGACAGGCGCGATCAGTTATACAGGCGCAATCACCTTGGGCGGCAACCTGACGACAAGCGGCGGCGCAATCGGGATGACAGGCGGAGTCGCTTTAGGGGGCAACGTCGCGGTCGATACGACAAATGGCGGCGGTTCGCCGGGGGGCGCGAACATGAGTTTTTCGAGTACGATCATTGGCGGCCATACTTTATCTTTAACGGGCGGCACAACCGGCATAGCGACCCTAACCGGAACTGTGGGTGGCACCCCATTGACCTCGCTGACGATCGTAAGCGCCCTTTCGATCGTCCAAAGTTCGTCTGTTACGACGACGGGGAACATCAATTATACGGGTACGGCGATTAGTTTGGGCGGCAGTTTGACGACGACGACAAACGGCGCTATCGCGATGAACAATCCGGTGACTTTGACGGCAAGCTCCATCACGGCAAGCACAGCGACCGGCGGAGGAGCGAATATTAATTTTGCAAGCACTGTCAATGGGACAAGTTTGGGCGGACAAGCTCTGACAGTGACAGCAGGTTCTGGGATAGCGACATTCAATGGAGTCGGCGCAACGACTCCGTTGAACTCGCTGACCGTCACGGCTGCGAACATCGCGCAGAATTCGACGGCCGCAACAACGGGGGCCATCAGCTACACGGGTGCGATCAATCTCAGCGGCAATTTGACCACGTCGGGAAACTCCATCGGAATGACGGGCGCTGTGACTCTGGGCGCTAATGTGATCGCCGATACGACGAATGGGGGCGGAAGCCCCTCTGGCGCAGGGATCTCCTTCTCGACCACGATCGATGGAGGCCAGACCTTGTCCTTACAAGGGGGAACAACGGGCGCTATCTCTTTTGGAGCAGTAGGAAGCACGACTCTATTGACCTCGCTCACCGCGGCGGGCCTCTCTGTCACGCAAAATTCGACGGTGAAAACGACAGGAGCCATTAGCTATACAGGCGCGATCAGTCTCGGCGGCAATTTGACGACGAACGGGGGCGCGATCGGGATGACTGGAGCCGTGACGCTTGCAGCGACTCTAACTGCGAATACGACCAACAGCAGCGGAACGGCGAACATTTCTTTCTCCAGCACGATCGATGCGGCATCAATTGGAACTCAGGCTTTGACTTTGACAGCCGGCTCGAGCGGCATCGTGACGATGACGGGAGCTGTCGGCGGAGGAAAGTCTTTGAATGCGCTGACTATCACCAGCGCCGCTAAAGCGACGCAAGGTTCAACGGTTATAACGTCGGGCACGATCAGTTACACCGCGGCGGCGATCAACTTGGGCGGCAATCTGACCACAAGCAGCGCGGCGATCGCGATGACGGGTCCTGTTTCTTTGACGGCTGGAGTCATCGCGACCGGTTCCACGATCAGTTTTTCCACTACAATCGATGGAGCTCATGCCCTCTCTTTGACGGGCGGCAGCACGGTGACTATGACCGGAGCGGTCGGGGGAATAGTGCCCTTAACGTCTCTGACGGTCAGCGGAACAACTCTTACGCAAAGCTCCACCGTCCAAACAATAGGAGCCATCAGCTATACCGGATCAACTGCGATCGACTTGAACGGGACGACTCTGACCACTTCGGGAGGCGCTGTTTTAATGGCCGGGGTAGTCGCATTAGGCGCTGGCGTGACGATCGATACGACCAATAGCGGCGGTTCGGCGGGGGGGTCGAACATTACGTTCACGAGCACGATCAACAACGCCCAAACCTTGACCTTGTTAGGCGGAACGGGAGGAACTGTGCTGTTATCGGGAATCGTCGGAGGAACCGCGCCGCTCACATCGCTTTCGATCACCGCCGGCACGATCACACAAGGCGGCGCCGCTGTGACGGTTCAGACGGTGGGAGCGATCAGTTATACAGCGCCTACGGCGATCAATTTATTTGGCCCCTCTTTGACGACGAACGGCGGCATCATTACGATGACAGGCCCTGTCATCTTGAACACCAATCTCCTGTTCGACACAACGAACAGCAGCGGGACGCCGACCGGAGCGAACATCAACTTCTCGGGTTCGACCAGCACGATCACCGGAGTCGGTTCCAGATCGCTTACTTTAACAGGAGGATCGGCCGGGGTCGTGACGCTGGGCGGGGCAGTCGGCGGGGCGATCACTACGCTCACCGCGACAGGCGCTACAATTACCCAGAATTCGACCGTTGCGACGTCGGGCGCGATCAATTATACAGCTCCAACGGCGATCAATCTGGGCGGCAACTTGACTACGTCCAGCGGCGCAGTCGGGATGCACAATCCTGTCACTTTGACGAATGCAGTGGCCATCGACACCACGAATAGCGGCGCATCTGCGGGAGCTGGCATCACTTTCTCGAGTACGATCAATGGTTCTCAAACTCTGGCGTTGACGACGGGAACCGGAACCGTGACGCTGACGGGGGCGATAGGAGGCGTGACGCCTTTGACATCGCTCACAGCAAGCGGAGCGACGATCGCTCAAAGCTCGACGGTCAATTCGACAAGCGGGATCAGCTACACCGGAACGACGGCAATCACCCTGGCCGGCAATCTCACGACCAGCGGCGGAAATATAGCGATGATAGGCGCTGTCACATTCAGTACGAATCTATTGGTCGATGCAACGAACGGCGGCGGTACGCCAACAGGAGCTGCGATCTCGTTTTCGAGCATTGTCAATGGAAGCGGATCGAGGACGCTGACCTTGACAAGCGGTTCGACCGGCAGCGTAACCCTTTCAGGCATCGTCGGAGGATCGACTCCGCCTAGTTCTCTCACGGCCTCGGGAGCTACGATTACGCAGAGCGCGGCCGTCACGACTGCGGGGGCGATCAACTATACCGGAACGACCGTGATCAGTTTAGGCGCTAATCTGACGACGAGCGGCGCGGCGATCAATCTGATGGGGCCTGTATCCCTGGCGAATACAATCGTTGCGACCGGATCGAACATCACTCTTTCGAGCACGGTCAACGGAGCGAAAGGGTTGACTTTGGCTGGCAGCGGAACGGTGACTTTAAGTGGAGCGGTAGGAGGAACGACTCCTTTAACTGCGCTGACAGCCGGCGGAGCCAACATCGTCCAAAGCTCTACGGTTCAAACGATCGGCGCGATCAATTACACGGGCGCGATCAATCTGGGAGGCAATCTGACGACGAGCAGCGGCGCCATCGGGATGACGGGCGCTGTGATTCTCGCTAACAGCCTTACGGCCGATACGACGAATAGCGGCGCGTCTGCGGGGGCGAATATCGCGTTCTCGACGACGCTCGATGGGACCACCTCGGGCGTTCAATCTCTGACGCTCAATGGAGGAGCAGGGGGATCGGCGGGAGTCGTCTCATTCGGGGCCGTCGGCGGGACGGTGAAGCTACTTTCTTTCACGGTGAGCGGCAAGACGGTGACGCAGAACTCCACAGTCAAAACGACTGGGGCGATCAGCTACACCGGCGCGATCGGGATAGGCGGCAACTTGACGACGAGTGGCGGGGCTGTGGGGATGACAGGCTCTGTAACTTTGAATGCAAATATCGCGATCGACCCGACGAATGGGGGCGCATCGTCCTCTGGCGCGGCGATCAGCTTCTCGAGCACGATCGATGGAAGCACGTCTCAGTCCCTGACTTTGACGGGAGGAACGGGAGGCGCCGTGACGCTGACAGGGGCTGTCGGCTCCAGCGTCCCATTGAGCGCTCTGACCGTTGCAAGCGCTGTCTCGCTGACCCAGAGCTCGACGGTCCAAACGAGCGGCGCGATCAATTATTCGAATGCGACCCCGACCACCTTGGGCGGCAGTTTGACGACGAGCGGCGCAGCAATCTCCATTGCGGGGCCGGTCGCTTTGACGAGCAACGTGACGGCGACGGGATCGGCGATCACCTTCTCGAGCACGATCGATGGGGCTAAAACGCTATCTATAGTGGGCGCCGGAACGGTGACGCTGACAGGGACGGTAGGGGGAACGGCGCCTGTGACTGCGTTGACTGCGAGTGGCTCTTCGATTGTCCAAAGCTCTGTCGTCCAAGCGACTACAGGCGGGATCAGCTACACCGGCGCGATCAGTCTAGGCGGCAATTTGACAACGACCGGCAGCGCAATCTCGATGACAGGCCCTGTCACTTTAGGAACGAACTTGTTGGCCGATACCACAAATGGAGGCGGGACGCCGATAGGGGCGAACATTACGTTCACCACCACGATAGGCGGCGGCGGGAATTCACTGACTTTGATGGGAGGGTCTAGCGGAGCTGTGGCGATGAACGGAGCCGTCGGAGGAGCGGGAGCGAGCGCCTTGAGTTCTGTGACTGCGGGGGGTGCATCGGTAACGCAAGGCTCCACAGTCCAAACGACTGGAGCGATCAGCTACACCGGGGCGATTCACTTGGGCGGCAATCTGACGACGTCGGGGAACGCGATCACTATGACAGGCGCCGTGATATTGACAGGCGCAGTCACAATCAATACGACGAGTGGATCCGCGGGTGGCTCGAATATCGCCTTCTCCAGCACCATCGACGGTACCACAGCCAACACGCAAGCTCTGACTTTGACCGGCGGCACCGGCGGCACTGTGACATTGGCAGGCGCTGTGGGGGCGACGACGCCTCTTTTATCACTTACGGCCACTGGACTGAATGTCGTCCAGACGGGCGCCATTACGACATCGGGCGCTACCTTATTGACCGGCGCCATTAGCCTGGGCAATAGCATCACGACGACGAACTCCAATATCACCCTCACCGGTAATGTCACCCGGACGAATACCAATAATACGACGCTAACATCGGGTTCCGGGAATATTTTGATCACAGGAACGATCAATGGAGACGTGGCAGGAAGAAATATCAGCTTGCTCGCAGGATCTGGAACGGTGACGTTGCAAGGGACGATGGGGGGTGTCGTTCCCTTCAATAACTTCACTGCGACCGGCTCGGCGATCAGCCTCGCCAACCGAGAGACAGGGGCTACGATTTCGACGGGTGTCACGAACGTCACAGCGATCGGGTCGATCACCTTTACCGGAACCGTGATCTCAGATGGGACGCAAAATTATACAGCCGGCACGAGCTTTATTTTCAATGCGGGGTCTCTGACGACCGTCACCTCGGGCGGCTTTCCTATCACATTTACCACGGGAACTATCGCTTTAGGTTCCGGCACCGATTTCACGGTGAACAGCAACGGAGGAAATGTCACCCTGACCAATTTAACGGGAGTCAATCGGAATCTGACTGTGAATGCCAGTACGGGGACGGTCAACCTGTCCCAGATTGGAACTCCTGGTAACAACGTGCAGAGTGTGACGATCACGGGGAGCACCATCAACCATCCAGATCCAATCTATTCCAACACTGCTCCGATATTCAACTCCCCCACGATCTTGACGATCACTACCAACCAAATAGGCCCTATCACCTTCGGCTCTCCTGTAGTGATCGGCGCCGACAATCTGGTCTTTACAGGCGCGATTACTTTTAGCAGCACCCTCAACTCAGATAGTACGAGCAATAGCCGCAATCTCACGGTCAACCCGGGCTCAGGCAATTCGGTTGCATTCGATGGACTGGTTGGCAATACAGGCGTGTTGACTTCGTTGACCATTGGCGCCGCACAAAATGTTGTGTTCAACAGCTCGGCTGTTTTGGGCTCATACACACAAACGAGTGGAACTGGCACGACGACTTTCTCCGGCGGCCTTTCGACCACGGGATCGGTGGGGATCAACATCGCAACGAGCGCGATCACGTTAGCCGGATCCATCTCGACGACGAACGGGGGTGGAATTCTTTTGAATAATTCGGGGACGTTTACTTCTTCGGGAGCTGTCTATTCTCTCACCGGTCCATTCCAGCAAACAGGCTCTGGCGCCGTGTCGATGATCGGCGGCAATCTCCAGACGATCGATCAGCTTGTGAGTTTTGCAGGCCCAGTCACATTGACGAGCGGGTTTGTTGTCAATACAGTATCGACCACGGGGGCGCCGATTACTTTTTCGAATACGGTGGACGGACCTTACACTCTCAGCCTGACGGGCACGGTCATCGGATTGACGGGAGCTGTAGGATCTGGGACAGCGCTTACATCGCTGACGATTCACGGCACAACGGTGACGCAAAGCTCGAGCGCTCAAACAACAGGCGCGATCAGCTATACAGGCTCGTCGGGCATTAGCCTGGGCGGGAATTTGACGACAAGCGGCAATGCGATCGCTCTGACAGGCCCCGTCTCTTTGATTGCGGGAGTGACGGCGACCGGCTCGAGTATCTCGTTCTCGAGCACAGTGGATGGGGCGGAGGCGCTAGTTTTGAGCGGCAGCGGCGCTATAACGCTGACAGGCGCTATCGGATCGAGCACGCCGCTGAGTTCATTTGTAACGAGCGGCTCTTCGATCACTCAGGGTTCTGCCGTTCAAACGACTGGACTCATCCACTACACCGGTCCTATGAGTTTAAATGGCAATCTGACGACGAGCGGCTCTTCGATCACTTGGACTGGCGCTGTCACCTTGACGAATACCGTGGTTGCCGACACGACGAACGGGGATGCCTCTCCCCTTGGAGCGACCATTTTCCTCTCGAGTACAGTCGATGGGAGACAGGCTTTGACCTTGAACAGCGGCACCAGCGGAGTTGTGACTTTAACCGGAGCGATTGGCGCAACCACGACTCTCTCTTCGCTGATCGCAAGCGGCGCCTCCGTGATTCAAAGTTCGACCATAACCACGATCGGAGCGATCAGCTATACAGGAGCATCGGGGATCAGCTGCAATGGTAATCTGACTGCGAGCGGCGGCGACATTACCTTCACTGGACCTGTTTCTTTGCTGACGGGATTGACCGTCGATAGCACGAATGCAGGAGGGACGCCTCATGGAGGGGACATCAATTTCACTAGCACAGTCGACGGTTCGGTGAACTTCAGCTTGGCCTCGGGCGGATCCAATATCACTTTCTCCGGAGCTATCGGCCAGACGAATCCGCCGCTTGCGATGGCGGTGACATCGGCCAACAATGTAACCGCTGCCGCTATCTCGGCGACCTCGTTCAATCAGATGGCAGGCACCGGAACAACGACGCTGAACGGCGCGGTTGCTTTGAGCGGGTCGTCCGGCTTTGCCTTCACCGGGAATAACCTGACCATCAACAGCTCTCTGACAACAGCTTCTGGCGGTCCTGCGACGATCTCTGTGGCGAGCACATTCCAGTTGGGATCGGGCGGATCTTTATCTTTAAGCGGCGCATTCAATGAATCGGGAGCCGGCGTGACCCAGTCGGCCGGGTCAATCACGACTACGAATCAGCCGATCCAATTCAATACCCTCGTCGTTTGCACCGGCAACACGACGCTCAATGCAGGCAACGGGAACATCGTATTTTCCAGCACGGTGGACGGCCCTGGCGGACTCTCCATGACTGCGGGATCGGGAAATATCACCATTGCGGGAGCCGTTGGCGCATCGACCCGTTTAGACGATTTTACGATCGTCAGCGTCGATAATTTTACCTCTATAGGCATCATTGCGAAGACAATTACGCAATTGGCCGGCAGCGGCACGTCGACGTTCAGTGGGAATTTGAACACGAATGGCGCGGGCGGTATTCATAAAACAGGGACGAATTTTATTCGCACTGGGTCGATCATTACCACAAACGGAGGCTCGCTGGTCATCGACAACAGCGGTACTCTTCAAATTACATCGGAGGTGGGCACAACGATCAGCGGATCGTATACACAAGATGGAACGGGACCGGTGAGCATCTCGGGTTCGATTACGACGAACAACGGGAATATCTCGTTTGCCAGCGCAATCACTTTGACTTCATCTTTCACGCTCAATTCGGGTACGGGGGATGGCAACATCACCCTTTCGGGCGCTGTCAATGGAACGACAAGCAATGCGCAATCCCTGACTCTGACGGCGGGAACCGGCAGCATTACGCTGGGGAATGTAGGGAACACGACGCCGCTGGATTCGGTCACGATCAATTCTGCTGCAACGGTCTCGGCAGGAACGATCACCGCCCAGACAATTACCCAGAATGCCGGCACAGGAACGACGACCTTTAACGGCGCGCTCGTTACGACTACAGGCGGCGGCATCAGTTTGACGGGAACCGGTTTCACTTTCAACGCCAATGCGACTACGACCACTGGGGCAGGGCCGATTGCGATTACCAATTCAGGAACGTTCACCCTCTCTTCAGGTGTCGATTTGAACGTAGGAGGCGCCTTCAGCCAGGCAGGTACAGGGACGAGCGCTCTCGCAGGGCAGATCACAGCGGGAGGAATCCTCTCGTTCGACACGCCGGTGACCGTTTCTGGAAGCGTTGTTCTGACAACGGCCGCCGCGAATCAGGACATCACGTTCTCCAGCACGGTCGATGGAGGAGGCAATCTGACGGTAGCGGCAGGCATGGGAGATATCACGTTCAGCGGGGACATCGGAGGAGGAACGCGGCTCGGCAACTTTACAGTCAGCAGCGCGAACAATCTGAATTGCGCGAATATCACCGCGGCGACGATCACGCAAAGTGCCGGCAGCGGCACCTCCAGCTTCAATGGGAACTTAAATACTAGTGGCTCAGGGACAGCGATCAATATAATAGGGACGAATTTCGTCATGGCAGGAACGCTTACGACGACGAACGGCGGATCGGTTGTCGTCGATAATAGCGGGACTCTTCAAATCACATCGACAGGCACTGCGAGCATCGGCGGATCATACAGCCAAACTGGATCCGGGCCTGTGATCACCGCCAGTTCAATAACGACGACGAATGGAAGCATTTCCTATAACGGCGCCGTCACGATGAATGGTTCTCTGAACCTCGATGCATCTGCTGGCAATGGCAATATCTCATTTGCCAGCACAGTCGATGGAACCACGGCCGGAGTCGAAGCCCTCACCCTGGCGGCAGGTACGGGAAGTATCACATTTTCTGCAGCGGTGGGAGGAGTGACGCAGATCGGAACCTTTACCACCAATAGCTGCACCAACTTCACTGCACAGGCCTTTAACGCAGCTTCCGTATCCATCGCCGAAACAGGGGGAACGGTTACGTTTAACGGAAATCTTACGACAAGCGCCGTTGCAGGGATCACGTTGCATATCAACAGCCTTTTCCGAGGAGGGGCGATCACAGCTTCCAATGGAGGCCCTTTGATTGGCGTCTTTACCGGAAGCATCACGGGAGCAAGCCCGTCCCCGATTACGGCGGGGTCTATATCTTTGACCGGCACAGGGGCTTTGAATGGGGGGGGCTCGGTCATTGCAACTACAGGGGGGATTTCTTATTTCACAACGGCCTTGAATCTTCTTGCGAACGCGATTTTTGACAGCAGTCAATCAGGCGGCAATATCCTCTTTTCAACGCCCATTAATGGATCTCATACTCTGACTGCGAACGCAGGAACCGGAACTATCACCTTCGGGGGAACTCTCGGGGGAAGCACGGCATTGACTTCGCTGACCGCCACGGGAAGCTCGATATCGCTCGCCAATGTCGGGGGAGCCTCGGCGGGCATCAGCGGCTCTGCGACATTGACCGCGACCTCGTTGATTACGTTGTCGGGAACTACATATAATTACAATACGCAGAGTTACACCGCTCCCACTGTCGATTTCACGGCTGGAGCCTTGACCACTTTGACAAGCTCCGATACCCCGATCTCTTTCTCTGCGACGGCGCTGGCGCTGGCATCGGGGACGAATCTCACGATCGATTCGACCGGCGGAGCGATCACACTCTCTCCGCTCAATGCAGGAAGTGGCAATTTGCAGACAGTGATTTTGAATGCGGGAACCGGTCCCATCACGCTCTCTACGATCGGGCAGCCGCTCGCCTCGGAATTTGGCTCCTTATCTTTGACGGGAGGCAATATTACGATCGGCGGCAACATTGTTTCGAGCGCTGTGACCTTCTCGTCGACAGGGACGATTTTCCTCGGCGCCAACATCACGACATCGACGAATTCACTGGTGTTCCCCGTTGCTGTGACCGTCAATACAGCGAGCTCGATCCTGACGACGGGAGGAGCGGCTATTACCTTCAGCAGCACCCTCGATGGCGATACGGCGGACACGAGAAATCTGACGCTGGCTGCCGGCTCAGGCAGCATCACATTCACTGGCGCAGTCGGATCGATAGAGCCTTTGAACTCGTTGACGATCTCGAGCGCGGATAATATTACAGCGGCTGGCTTGAGCGTCGCGAGTTTCACCCAGTCGTCCGGCACAGGAACGACGACTTTCAATGGAGCTCTATCTACGACGGGCGTTTCAGGGATCAGCCTTGCAGGCACGGCATTCACGTTCAATAGCACCATCGCTACAGCGAATGCCGGGCCTTTTGCGCTCTCGAATAGCGGGCTGGCGACCTTTGCCTCGGGAGCGACCCTTGCCTTAAACGGAGTGTTGACCCAATCAGGCAGCGGGGAAGTCAGCTTGGCAAACAGTACCACAGCTGGAGACGCCGTTTCTTTTACAGGCGCTGTGACAATTGCGGGAACTACCTCGATTTCAACTGCGGCGGCGGGAGAGCCGATTACATTCTCAAGTACGGTGGACGGGGGAAATAATCTATCGCTTTTTGCGGGGACGGGAAATATCACCTTCTCGGGAGCTGTGGGAAGCGGGACGCGACTCGGTGCATTAGTGGTCGGTTCGGCCTTCAATATAACGACGGCGGCCATTAGCGCAGGATCCATTAATTTCACCTGGACAGCGGGAACTCTCACATATGGCGGCGCTATCAATACGAATGGGTCTTCCGGGATTATAGTAACAGGTGCAAATCTCACGGATAATGGATCGATCACTACCACAAATGGAGGGCCTTATAGCTTACATACGACAGGAATTGCATCAGGATCTCCTATAGGTCCGACCCTCGTATCGGGATCGATTACGCAATCGGGAACCGGAATTAGCTTTTTAGCCGGAACGTTCACCAGTCTGACTGGGAATATTACCACGAGCCACAACATCACTTTAGTTGGACCCCTTACTGCCATTACGAGTGCCGGCGGCGGAAATATCATCGTTCAAGGCACTGCCGACGGTCCTTATGCAGTGACTCTCGAAGCGGGAGCGGGAAATATCGTGTTAGAACAGAACTTTGGGTCGAGTACAGCGCTTGGCGCGATAACCATCGTGAGCGCCGCCAGCGTGACGACGCAGGCGATCACGGCAGCCTCGTTTACCCAAGAAGCCGGATCGGGGACAACCACCTTCAATGGAGCGGTGACGACGACCGGTTCTTCGGGGATTTCGATCACTACAGCCGCCGTGACGATAGGCGCTGCGATCACCACGCAGAATACTGGAGGAATCACAATCGTCAATAGCGGACTACTCACCAGCACGGCTCCTAGCGACATCACGGTTTCAGGAGCTTTTGCCCAGACCGGTTCGGGCAGTGTGGACATCAGCGGTTCGGTCGTAGGCCAAAATGGAAGCGGGATCTCGTTCGCAAGCCAACTTACATTGATGGGAGATCTATCGCTCGATATCGGCACAGGAACGGGGACGCTCGCTTTAAGCCAAGGAGCGCGGGGCGCTTACAACTTGAGTCTCGATGGGGACCGCGGAACTATTTCGGTCGGCGGCAATTTGGGAGCATCAGGGACGTATCTCAGCAGCTTGACTTTTGTGAGTGGAACGACGATCTCGACGCAATCGATTTACGCCGGGACGATCACACAGGGGACGGGACTCGGAACGAGCACCTTCGGCGCGTTGAACACCAATGCAGCGGGAGGCATTTCGCTCACAGGCACCGCCTTTCAGTTCAATGGGGCGATCACGACGGCGTCAGCTGGTCCGATGACAGTGATTAGCTCAGGGATAGCGACTTATAGTTCTGCCGCCACTGCGAGCATCGCCGGCGCCTTCATCCAAAATGGAGCTGCGGCGCTGTCCAATTCGTTTACGGTCGGCGGAGCCGCGCAGTTTTTAAGCGCTGTCACCGTCTCTAGCGGCGCAACGGTGTCGACAGCCGCCGCAAATACGAACATCACTTTTTCGTCCACCATCGACGGGACCACCTCTTTGATGGACAATCTGACTCTAGCAGCTGGAATGGGAAATATCACCTTGGCAGGCGCCATCGGAGGGAGCACGCCTCTTGGGATCCTGACGATCAGCAGCGTGGATAACTTGAGTGCCGCAAATATCACAGCCGCCTCCTTCACTCAAACAGCGGGCAGTGGAACTTCTACCCTTGGCGGAAATTTAAATATTGCCGGAAACATCAATGAAACAGGGACGAATTTCGTTCGGTCGGGAACGCTGACTACGACAAATGGCGGATCGCTTACGGTCGACAACAGCGGGACTCTTCAAATCACAGCCACCGGCACCGCGATGGTCAGCGGATCGTATTCCCAAACTGGATCCGGTCCTGTGTTCACCGCAAGTTCTGTCACAACCAGCAATGGAAACATCTCCTATGCGAGCGCTGTCACGATGACTGGATCCTTGGCTCTCAATTCATCAGCCGGCAATGGAAGCATCTCCTTCGGAAGCACGCTCGACGCAACTACGACGGGCGCTCAGAATCTCACGCTGACAGCAGGGACGGGCAATATCTCATTCTCTGAAGCGATCGGGGGAACGACGCCAATCGGAGCCTTCACCGTCAATAGTTGTTTCAATTTAACCGTGGTCGATGTTTCAGCTTCTTCCATCAATGTCACAGAAACAGGAACGCTCATCTTAAACGGAAATGTCAGCACAACCGGCTCCTCGGGAATCTTTTTGAATATAAACAATCTGCTCCGAAACGGCGGCGTGACTACATCGAACGGAGGGCCTTTTACGGTCAATTTCACGGGAACCTTCGGAGGCACATCGCCAAGTACCTTGACTGCGGGATCGATCACCCTGAACAATTTAGGATCGGCGACCCTGAATTTCGCAGGCTCATTCGTTTCAACGGCAGGAGGGATCACGATCAACTCGCCCCTCAATTTAGTAGTCAGGGCTTCGAGCTTGGATAGCAGCGCGTCGGGAGGCAATATCGTCTTTACGGGTGCGATCAACGGAGCGCAGAATGTGACCCTCAATGCAGGCTCCGGAAATATCCAATTCGAAAGCGATGTCGGAGACACGCAGTCGATCGGGGCTCTTTCCATTACGAACGCCAATAACTTCACATCAGGCGCCATCAGCGCAACCTCAATTTCTGCATCGAATGTGACAGGTCTTGCGACTTTCAATGGGACTCTTACCACTTCGGGCAGCTCCGGGATTTCTTTAACGGCAAATCAAGTGGCGATCAATGGGAATGTGACGACGATGGGTTCAGGACCCATGACGATTGCGCTGACGAACTCCAATGCTTTGACGATCGCCAGTGGAACGGCTTTCACTCTCGGCGGAGCCTTTGTCCAAACAGGTACAGGCTCTGTGTCAACGGGCGGCTCTATCACAACGACCAATAGCCCAATCAGCTTTGCCTCTGCCGTGACTCTAACGAGCAATGTATCCCTCAATTCTGGTTCGAGCGGCGCCAATATCACGCTTATGAGAACTGTCGATGGCGCCCACGCATTGACGTTGGCGGCAGGCTCCGGAAATGTCAGCATCGGCGGCTCTGTGGGCCAGGCGACTCCATTAACAGGGTTGACCGTTTCAACCGGGGTGAATTTGACGACGAGCCAGACGGTTGTTGTGAATGGAATTTTCTCCTCGACAGTCACTGGACTCACTACCCTCGCAGGCCTTGTTACAACGACGACGAGCAGCGGAATCTCTTTGAACACGGCCACATTGGCGTTAAGCGGAGGATTGGCGACGACGAATAGCGGCTCCATCGCAATCACAAATACCGGAGCCGGCTCGATCACGGGAGCCATTACGTCAAGCGGCACCTTCACACAGAGCGGCGGCGGAGCCATCACTCTCGGCTCCAATGTCTCCACAACAGGCACCCTGCAATTCGGCTCGGCAATCTCCCTTTCAGCCAAGGCATCGCTGAACAGCGGCAGCGGCGCGCTGACCCTTTCAAGCACTGTCGACGGTGGCTTTGACCTGAACTTGGCATCGGGCGCCGGAGCGATCGTGGTAGGCGGCGCCATTGGGGGCGCTGTTCCGATCAATAGCTTCTTGATTACGAGCGCGGCGAATGTGACGACAGGGGCTATTTCGGCGACTGATATCACCCAAAAAGCCGGAACCGGTTTGACCCATTTTACCGGCGTGCTATCGACAACGGGACCGGTGGGAGTGATTCTCACCGGATCGCAATTCCAATTCGATGGCAACGTATCTACGGCGACGGGTACAAATGCGCCTATCACCCTCGTCCAAACAGGAGGGATGACTCTCTCGGTCAACGCCGCGTTCAACAGCGATGGACCTGTCACAGAGAGCGGGGGAGGCGCTGTGTCGCTCGGCGGCAGTGTCACGACGACAAATAACAATGTCACCTGGGCGGATCAGATTACGCTCACCAATCAGGTCGTGATGAACACGGGGACTGGAGACGGCAATATTCTTTTCTCGAACACCGTCGATGGTCCCTATTGCTTGCTCCTCTCGGCCGGAACGGGAACGGTTACTTTCTCAAGCGCGCTGGGAAGTATGACGGCTCTAGGTTGTTTGTCGGCGACAGGATCGACGATTTTTCAGCCGGCCGCTATGATCACAACCTCAACAGTCGCTTTGAGCGGCGCGGTGAGCCTGGGCGGCAGCATCACGACATCAGGCAGCGACATTACAATCACGGGGAATGTGACACGGACAACCGTCGCTAGCGCGACATTGTCTACAGGAGGCGGAGCTGGAAACATCTCCATAACGGGGACGATCGATGGAGATATCACGGGGAGGAGCTTGACTCTCACAACCGGAACGGGAAATGTGACAATCGGAGGAACGATCGGGGGTGTGACTTTATTGAATACCCTGACGATTAACGGATACGACGTCACACTGGAGTCCAACTATGGAAATTCTTCCGCATCCAGCGGCAACGTCGTCATCACTGCCGGAGACGCGATCAATTTTTATGGGACAAGCTATGCAGGCGGCGCTCAAAACTACACAGCGACGAACTCATTTGCAGTTGGAAATTCCTTATCTCCACCTGGCTCTGTAACCTTTACATCGGGCGGCGGGGCCATTTCCTTTGCCACCGGGACGATCTCTCTCAATCTCAGCACACCAATGACCAGCACGTTCACGGTCAATAGCAACGGAGGCGATATCACCTTAAGCAATTTGATTGGCCCCAACCTGAATATCACTCTCGACGCCGTTTCTGGGACTGCCGCTATCGCTGGCCTGGGGACGATGAGTAATCCTGTGTACGACGTGCTGATCACCTCCAACAATACAGTGACTCCGGGCCCCAACGACTTCTACAATTCGTTCATTAGTCAGTCGCCGACCATCACCACCCTTCAGAGCGCCTCTCCCGTGCCGATCCCTGCGTCTCCTTATACCAATCCCGTTCAGATCACAGGGAATTTTACTTTCTCATCTAGCGGAAATGATCTTGTGTTCAATAACAGCGTCAATTTAAGCGGAGGCACTGGTACCTTGACCATCAATCCGGGAACAGGAAATTCAGTCACATTCACGGGATTGGTCGGCAATAACACTCCCATTAGTACGCTGACTATCGGGGCGGCGAACAATGTCACCATCATGAGCGGGATGACAGTGGGATCTTTCTCTCAGACGGGAGGAACCGGCACGACGACGATTTCGGCAGGGATCGATGCGAATGATGGAGGCGTCAGCATTACAACAGCGAACATCTCGATCGCAGGAGCGACGATTACGACCAACAATGCCCCAGCGACTTTTACCGGCGCGTTGACGGCGAATGGAGCTGTTTTTGACTTGGATGGAGCCTTCACCCAATCGGGAGGAGCCGTTTCGATTGGAGGGACTATACAGACAACGGACGACGCGGTCTCTATTGGCGGAGCTGTCACTTTGACAAGCGATTTCACTGTCAATACCATCGACATGAGCGGCAACGGGATCACGTTCTCGAGTACAGTCGATAGCATGAGCGGCCAGACGTATAATCTCAATTTGTCGGCCGGCAGCGGTACCATCGCCTTCGATGAAGCTCTCGGAAGCATGACGCCGCTGGGCAATATTGCGATTGCGAGCGCGGATAATGTAACGGTATCGGCGGCTGTCACTTGCTCTTCGATCACCCAGTCCGTGGGAAGCGGCACGACTACATTCAGCGAGCCTGTCAGCACCAGCGGATTGGCCGGAATCAATCTCCAGGGCACCGCCTTTGCGCTCAACAATACGATCGGCACGACCGGATCGGGTCCGGTGACGATCAACAATTCGGGAGCGCTCATTTTTGGAAGTTCCGCCGCGCTCACAGTGGGCGGCGCGTTTAGCCAGACGGGCAGCGGATCGGTGACGCTGGGAGGCAATGTCGCAGCGAACGGAAATATTTCCTTTGCCAGCGCGGCGACCCTCAATCATCCCACGGTTCTCAATACCTCCGCGAACTCGACCAATATTGTGTTTTCCAGCACGGTTGATGACACGGCGGCTGGAACCAATTCTTTAGAACTCAATGCCGGCTCCGGTGGAGATCTCATCTGTTCAGGAAACATCGGAGGAACGACCCCTATCGGCGCATTCACGATCGACAATGGAGAAAACAACACGTTCCAAAATATCACGGCCAAGACCATCACGCAGAGCGCTGGGACTGGAACGACGACGATGGGCAGCCTCAGCACGAATCTCTCCGGCGGGGGGGCGATTTCATTGACAGGAACAGCCTTCTTGATCAACGGCAATCTCAATACGCCCGCGTCCAGCAATGCCGCCATCTTCAACAGCGGGACATTGACTTTAGCTGCCGGATCGGCCACCTCGATCGGAGGCACATTTGCCCAAAGCGGCGGCGGTGGCGTCTCCCTCTCCGGCACTCTGAAGACAACAAGCGGTTCGATCTCCTTTGCGAACCCGGTCTCTTTGACAGGGACGACGAATATAACGAACAGTTCCGGCAGCGGCAATCTCACTTTTAGCAGCACTGTCGACGGAGCGCAGAATCTCACCTTGACCGCAGGAACAGGCAGTCTCCTCTTTAGCGGCAGCGTAGGAAGCCTCAACCGCCTCAACACTTTGACCGTAGTCAGCGCTCAGAACGCCACCTATCCAGCGACGAACGCCACGACGATCGTGCAAAGCGGAAGCACCGGGACAACCACGATCTCAGGGACGATGAACGCTCTCGGCAGCAGCGGCATCTCGCTCACAGGGACTACTTTCGCGCAGAACGGCGCTTTGCAGACCTCGAACAGCGGTCCTATTACGATCGTCAATAGCGGCACCTTCACCCAAGGCGCCTCGATCATGCCGAGCGGAGCTTACAACCAAAGCGGCAGCGGCGGAGTGACCCTGAACGGATCGATCGTGACGGGAAGCAGCAATCTTGCGATCGCCAACAGCGCGATCATTTTGGGAGGAACAGTCACTTTAAGCTCTGGCGGCAGCAGCGGAGGAGATATCACCCTTTCAGGCACAGTCGATAGCGCCTCCATGACCTCTCAAAACCTGAACCTGACAGCCGGAACGGGAAGCATCTTCTTGGACAGCGCGATTGGCGGGACGACTCCGCTCAATACTCTCACGATCAACTCAGCAACAGGGGTCACGGCTGTAGCAATCAACGCAGCGGCGATCTCGCAAGCGGGGGGAAGCGGTACGACGACATTTGGCGGTGCGATCCAGACTACAGGAGCATCGGGCATTAGCTTGGTCGGCAATAATTTTGCGATGAATAGCTCTGTGACGACGACGACAGCGAGCACCGGCGGCGGTGTGACCGTCAGCAACGCAGGGACACTGACCTTCGGAGCTTCGGCGAATCTCAATCTAGCCGGCGCGTTCACTCAAAATACGACCGGAGTCGTGTCTCTGAATGGCGCATTGGCATCTGGAGGAACGGTTTCCTTCAGCGGACCCGTCTCGATCGTCACCGGAGGATCGTCGACGGTCAATACGTCTTCAAATGGCAATCCGATCCAATTTTTGAACACAGTCGATGGGCCTGGATCTCTGAGTCTCACGCTGGGCGCTGGTAGTCTCACGTTGGGAGCGAACATGGGGGGGAACTCCGGTCTCTCCTCCTTCTCCATTGTCAGCGCAGCGACAGTGAGTGCGCAAGCGATCACCGCAGGTTCCATTGCCCAATCGGCAGGATCTGTCGCGACCACATTCCACGGAGATTTGAACGCGACTACTGGGGCAATTAGCGTAATGGGAACTGCCATTACTTTCATCGGCAATGCGACAGCGGCAGGCGTTTTTTCTATTGTGAATACGAGTCTTTTAACGACCGCTTCCGGCAAAACTCTTTCCTCGACCGGAGCCTTTAACCAAACCGGGATAGGAGCAGTCTCATTAGCCGGAAACGTCACCACAACGAATCAGAATCTCTCATTCGCAAGCCCTATTACTCTGACCGCTCCCGCGGCATTGAGTACGGGCGGCAGCGGAGCGGGCACCGTCACTTTATCCAGCTCCATCGATGGGGCGCAAACCTTTACCGTCACAGCGGGTTCCGGAACGATCAATATCGATGGAGCCATAGGTTCGAGCGCCCGCCTCGGAGCGGTGACTTTTGTGAGCGCCAATAACGTAAATCTATCCAGCGTAACCGCCCTCTCCTTCGCCCAACAATCGGTCGCGGGCCAGTTTTCGATCATCGGCAATTTCAATACAAATGGTTCCGGCGGTATCACTTTAATAGGAAACGCGTTCTTCCAGCAAGGATCCCTGATTACGACAAATGGGGGCGACCTGACCTACCTGAATACAGGACCCATCACGAGAGCCCAGGGCAATTCTTCCACGATCTCCGGGCAGTGGATGCAACTTCCTGGAAGCACGGGAAGTGTGAACCTTGGAAATGTAACTGCAAATGAGGGATTTGCGATTCTAGGTCCGCTTGTTTTGAATGGAAATGCGATCCTTGATTCAAGCGCAGGAACAGGAGGATTTTCTCTCTTCAACACAGCCGATGGAGCTTATTCGCTCACCATCACCGCAGGAAACGGAGAAGTGGAGATTACAGGGGCGATCGGATCCTCGACGCCTCTGACCTCTGTCTCTATTGCCGGCGATCAAATTTCGTTTGCAGGCATCGGCGGAGCCTCTTCCGGTGTGACGGGCTCGACTTCGCTGAACGCAAATGGAGCTATCGTTTTCACAGGCACTACTTACAACGGAGGAGCTCAAGATTATAACTCTTTCGCACAGTTCGATGCGAATGGGGGAGCCTTGACGACGATCTCCTCGAACGGGGCGAATCTCACATTCCAGAACGGGACCATCAATCTCGGAACCGGAACCGATCTGACGCTGAATTCCGGAGGAGGAGCATTGACCGCTCTCTCGATCCGGGCAGCGGCAAACAGCGGCCGAAACCTGACGCTATCAAGCGGCTCAGGGAACACCCAAGTCGGCACGATCGGCCTGGCTGGAGACGGAGAGTTCGCGACGGCATCTCTCTCTGGCGCAGTAGTGACTCTGAGCGGCAACTTAGCCGCCAATACCATTACGCTGAACCCTACTACAACTTTGAACATAGGCGGCAATATCACATCGACCAATACACCCATTGCCTTCCCCTCCGCTGTTGTTCTGAACACCAACTCTGTGATCTCGACTGGCGCTACAGGAGGGAATTTGACCTTCTCCGGCACGGTGAACGGATCTTTAGCCGATACCCAGAACCTCACTCTCGTAGCCGGAGCCACGGGCAATATCACCTTCTCGGCGGCGGTTGGCAGCAACGGGACTGTGCGTCCGAACCTTCTTACGATCTCAAGCGCGAAAAACGTCTCGATCGGAAACATGGCAGTGAACGGGTTTATCCAGAGCGCAGGCACGGGAACGACCACTATTTCAGGCGCTGTATCGATCATCAATAACGTCGGATTGCAGTTCACAGGAACCAATTTCACTGTCCAGAACGGCGCCTCCGTCCAAACGACGACGGGCTCTTCGATCACCATCAAAAATAGCGGCCCGTTCACCTTCGCAGGAACAGCGAATCCAGACGGATCGTTTGTTCAGAGCGGTGCAGGCTCGACGAGTTTCTCAGGGTCCGTAGCGACGAATAATGGAGCCATCTCATTTGCCGGGCCGGTGGTGGTATCGGGAACTCCCAGCATGAACAGTGCGAACAACAACCAACCGATCACCTTCTCCAATACCTTGGACGGATCAGGCAACTTGACGGTGGCGGCGGGCGGTGGAGACATTACCCTTTTAGCAAATGCGGGCAGCATTACGCCTTTAGGAGCGACCTCGGTCACAAGCGCCCACAACATCACGATCCAGAATTTTGCCTGCAATTCCTTGAACGCTGAAGCAACAGGGACGATGAATCTCGTCGGCAATCTCAGTTCGAGCGGCTCCGCCGGGATCACACTCGTTGGCGTCAACTTCGTCCGGAGCGGTTCCTTGATCACAACAGGCGGAGGGAACTTCACCGTCACCAACTCGGGGACTATTACAGGAACTTCGATCAACACCACCTCGATCGACGGCAACTACACTCAAAATGGAACCGGCCCCGTCTTCTTCGCCGGAACGATCACGCTCACGGGAAGCAATAACAGCATTTCCTTCGCAAGCCCGATCACTCTTCTAGCGGGCGGGGGCTTCGACTCAGGACCTGGAGCGGGAAGTATCAACTTAGCCTCCACGATCGATGGGACGAGCTCGCTGAGTTTTGCTGCAGGCACAGGAACGATCACTCTGGGCTCAGCATTGGGCAGCATCACCCCCGTTGGAGATATCACCATCTCATCGGCCGGGACTGTCACGGCCCAGGCGATCACAGCCTCTTCGATCACTCAAACGGCAGGAAGCGGCACCTCGACCTTCAACAGCACTATCAATACCAGCGGCTCGATGGGGATCAACCTGACCGGGACCAATATTGTACGGAGCGCAGCTTGGACCGCCAGCGGCACAGGGGGCATTACTGTTGCCAATGCCGGAACATTCACTTCAACCGCCTCCGGCACCATCCAATCAGCTGGGGCCTTCAACCAAAGTGGCTCAGGAGCTGTTTTGATCGGAGGAACTGTCCTCGCAAGTAATTCAGCGATTCATTTTGCAGGTCCAGTAACCCTAGCCGCAGCTTTGACCTTAAATAGCGGCTCTGGCGCAGGAGATATTTCGCTCACGGGTTCCGTGAATGGAAACCAGAACCTCGTTCTGTCGAGCGGCACAGGCAATATCACCACAAGCGCTCCGATCGGCAGCACCACGCCGCTGAGCGCCATCACCATCTCTCAAACGGCCAGCGCGACGCTTGGAGCCATCAGCTCCGTTTCGTTGACTCAAATCGGCGGCTCCGGCACTACGACCCTTGGGGGAACGACCTCAACCAGCGGCTTAAGCGGCATCTCCCTCACAGGCGTTGGATTCACCTTCAGCGGACCTGTTACCACGCATGCATCAGGACTGATCAACATCTCGAATACAGGACTTTTTACCCTCTCCGCTGCCTGCTCCGCATCGGGTGCCTTCAATCAATCGGGTGGAGGAACCTCGCTGTTGAGCAGTTCGATCAGCTCATCGAACGCGATCAGTTTTGCCAATGGCGTCAGCGCATCCGGTTCCGCCTCTCTCACAGCTTCCTCCAACCCCATCACTCTCTCCAGCACTCTCGATGGCCCCGGCAGCATCACCTTCAATGCGGGTACGGGCAACATCGCTATTCTAGGAGCTTCGGGAGCGACCACGCCTCTCAATGCCGTCGTCTTTTCTCAAGGCGGCAATATCTCAGCGCTCGCTATTACCGCCGCCTCCATCACCCAGACGGCAGGCGCAGGGATTACGACTTTCTCAGGCAATCTCACTGCGAGCGGCTCTGGAGGCATCCACTTGACCGGAACCAACTTCCATCTCACAGGCTCGTTCATCTCCACGGAGAATGGCGGTCCCTGCTCGATCATCCATACCGGACTTTTAACCCTCTCCTACGGATCATCGAGCCTTCTCACCGGCCCATTCATCGAAGCAGGAAGCGGAGGCACTGTCGCCCTTTCCGGCACCATCCACGCCAGCAACGCAGATATCTCATTTGCCAATCCGATTACTTTAACAGGCACGACGAATCTAAATAGCGACGGGGGAGGCGATATCGTCGTCTCCAACACGATCGATGGGTCCTTCGACCTGCTTTATACAGCCGGAACCGGAAATATAACTCTTGAGGCCGATATCGGAGATACAATACCCGTTTCCTCGCTGACCATCGTAAACGGAGATGTGATTTCGACACAGGCTATTTCCGCCGGGTTCATTCTTCAAGAATCGGGAACTTCGACGACATTCAACGGCGCTTTGAGTACGACGCTTCCTGCGGGCATCAACCTCACCGGCACAGCCTTTGATTTCCTCGCCCCAGTCACCACTGAAAATAGCGGAGAGTTCATCATCGATAACTCTGGGCTCGCGACTCTCTTCTCAAGCGCTCCTTTTAGTATCGAGGGGGCATTCACCCAGACCGGCTCGGGAGCTGTATCCCTCGCTACAAGCATTGATACTTTTGGCGAAGAGATTCTATTTACAGGCCCCATCATCCTGGCAGGCGTATCTTCTCTATTTTTAGAGAACGCGTTGGGCGCGATCACCCTCTCGAACACAATCGACGGCGATCAAAACCTCAGTTTCGATGCAGGAGGAGGATCAATCATCCTTTCAAATACTGCAGGAGGAATGATACCTCTTGCCGCATTCCAAGTGACGAGCTGCACCAATTTCACTTCAGGCGCTATTCAAGCCGCGGCGATCGATATCCAAGGAGTCACCGGCCTTGGAACGGTCGGAACCCTGACTACCACAGCCTCTTCCGGCATCACTCTTAAGGGAGCCTCTTTCACCCTCAATGGCAATATCGCGACCTTTAGCGGAGGTCCCCTCGCGATCACCAACTCCTCTCTCTTGACGATCGGCCCCTCTATTTCGATCGCGCTGAACGGCTCATTCACCCAGACAGGCAGCGGAAGCATCGATATCGGCGCTGCTCTGACGACTGGCGGCAGCCTCATCAGTTTTGCGGGGCCGCTTACACTCACCGGCAACCTCTCGCTCAGTTCAGGAAATGGAAATGTCACTTTAGGAAGCGATCTCGAAGGCCCTTATGCCGTCTCCATCGCCGCCGGAACAGGCAGCGTCACCGCGCCGAGCGCCTTTTCTCTCTCCACACCCCTGCAGAGTTTCACTATCTCCTCGGCGAGCGATATTTCTCTCAACGGCATTGGCTCAGCGAGCGAGATCATGTCTGGAGCTCTCGATCTCACAGCGAGCGGAACTCTTTCTCTGGCGAACACCGCCTATGCAGCAAACTCGCAAACCTACCTTTCCACCTCTCCCACTGAATTTACCAATAGCGGCCTTGTGACGCTTACTACCAGCGGAGGGGCGATCGCCTTTGCAAGCGCGCAAGTGGATCTCGATACAGGAACCGATCTCACGGTCAATACCAATGGCGGCGCCTTTACCTACAACCTCATCAACGGGACCACCTTTGAAAACCTCATCATCAATACTGGTTCAGGCGCAGCCACTTTAGGAACCACATCGAACAACGGCACCACGATCAACAACCTGGATGTGGCTGCCGGTTCGATCCTGTTTAACGGATCTATCAACGTGGTCAATCCTTCCTTTATTTCTCAGACCTCGATCCTCAACTTCACAGATCCGCCTCTCATCACCTCGCGCAATTTGGCCTTCTTCAACGCTCTCGATGGAAATGTGGGCAGCCTCGCCAGTCCGCTCAACGTCAACGTGTCTCAGCAGATTGTCGTAGGCTCCACGCATCTTGCCGACATGAATGGCACCTCGATAGACGGCACGATGCATGCGGATCCTTCCAATCCGCCCTGCCTTATGATTTTCAATGGAATCATCATCACGGACACCTGCGGAGCTCCGCCTCCGCCGCCTGGGCCGCCCGGACCTCCAAGGTCGGGAATCGTCTCAGTCGTCAGTTTCCCTGCGCCTGGCTTCTATTCTTCATTCTACAATCTCGCGAATGACTATTATTTCTTCCTCTTCTTTATCGAGTTCTGCGACAACTCTTCTCTAGAGTGGAAGAAGTGCTATTTTACCCGCGGTCTGCCGCTTTATTACAGGGAGCTCCTACTCCATTCACACCAATGACCCCATGGATAAATAAACCCGAAGTTCAGGTTAATACCAAATATCAGAAATAACGTTGGGTTTGGCTACGTCAGCTCTGCAACAAATTTTTCGTCTTCACTCGTGCCTTGCCATGCTGGCAATGGTCACTCGTTCCAGACAAAAAATTTGTGCAGCTTCCTTGCCAAACCCAACGTTATTTCTGATATTTGGTATTATTTCTGATATTTGGTATAACTGAGCGTTCCAAAATACATGTGCTTCGATCCATTCGATCTTTTGAAAATAAGATCTGAATTCTTATCGCCAGGCAGAGTAACCGTACAGCGGACCGACCCATCAGGATTATAATCTCGGAGAACTCGGGTTTTCTTTGCTGCCTCGACGGTGCGTAGATCGCAATCTTCACATCTCAGGTGGTCGGTATCTGTGCTATTTCTCCAACTGTCCCAGTTAGCATACGCTCTTTGCAACGTATCTACTTTTCCGCATGAACATCCGTTTGTTGTTGTTGCCATATTTTAACTCCTTGTTTTGTTGTCTTGGAGTGATTGTTTTGCTTCATATTAGTTATAAAGACAAACTATAATAAAAGTTAATGTCAATTAATTATTTTGTTTAGTTCTGTGTCCAGTCAAACGATTTTGAACCCTAAAAACTGAGATGAACCCAATATAGGCTGGAGATTTTTGAGGGTAAAGTTGTTTTCTTCATTGTTTCTTTGTTTGTTGGCAAGACAGTCTTAATGTTTCTTATGCACGTTTGCCGGACAACGGTGATCCGTTTTTGAACGCCCTTCCATCAGAGGCTTACCTTGTCTAGCCGGTGCTTATACCAAATATCAGAAATAACGTTAAGTTTGGCAAGGAAGCTGCACAAATTTTTTGTCTGGAACGAGTGACCATTGCCAGCATGGCAAGGCACGAGTGAAGACGAAAAATTTGTTGCAGAGCTGACGTAGCCAAACCCAACGTTATTTCTGATATTTGGTATTATATACTCCGCGCGGCCTGAAACTCGTCGGGATTTTCTTTGATGTATACCGCGCCCGCTCATCTTAAGTGAATTTTGTTGAGCATCTTTTTGACTCCAGCGAATTGCTCGATCTCCGCAATGCTACTGGAGCCAAAAACCTGCTGTCAAAATGCACACAACCTAAGCGGGCGCGGTATAACGTTTTTTAATCTTTTTTAGAATGGGGAGCAAAAATGGAAATGGGAGCCATGATCGTTTATTGCCTTGTCCGGAGATAATGCGCACTGTTTAAAAATTTCTTCAATCTCCTCATTCCAACAAGGAAAGCCTTTGAAGATGTTATTTAAGTCTGGATGCTTCTCAGCTTCTAGGTAAAGCGCATGAGCTTTTATCAGAGCTTCTTGGAAAAAAGGAATAAGACGATAATGAGGTTTATGCTTAGGCAACACATTGACAAGCCAGTCAATTGTGCTATGGCCGCCACGCTGCTTCGCAGCTGCTAGTAAGTCGGCAACAGATTCAAGCATATTATTACGAAGACGTTCGTCTGTAAATCCGACAAAGCTAAATTCCTCTTTTTGATAGGATTCATGGTGATGTTCCTCATACTGGTGGAATCCCCAGGCTGCAAGGTACCTGGGTCTGTCGATTTCTTTCTTTCCACCCCTAAAAAACCGAGCGTATCCCTCGAATTGTTCTGCGCTAAGTTTCGAAAGATCATGACGAAGCAGCTGTTTTGCAGGACATCCAAGGGCAACACCGTATTCATAAACATACTGTCGATGGATGTTCAACTCTGCAACGAAGAAGAGCATTTGCCGGGCAATTTCAACCGTCATGTTTTGTACTCCAAGAATGGCGCTTTCCCAATTGGCAAGGCGTGCGTTCATTTCTGAGTCGTCCATTGCGGCATTTTGTAGAATATTCAGAATGCGTGCCCGAGTTTCTTCTAGTATCAGATTCATAAGCTGGGGGGCGGCCTCGGGGGAAATCTCATCTGCGAATATCTCGAAATCTTTCACCTTTGCTTGTTGCTCCTCGTTGCTGAGCGCGGCATCTAGATCGACTTCATCGAGCAAGTACTGAAAGGCGATCCGTGCTTCTTGATCTGCAATTTGGCGTTCGCTTCCATAGGCATTCATAGGTTGCGGTGACGGCGTAGCTAATAGATGCAACATTTTGCGAACAGATGAGCGCGGCGAGATCGTCTGAAATGAGGGTGCGCTGGAAACCGTCTGGATGCCATTGCCGTGGAAAGGTGCCTCTGCGGACAGCGCAATTGGCGAAGAGATTAAGAATAATGCCGATAAGGTGGAAGTTTTATGATCTGACATAAAAAAATTCTCCAAATTATTGCTTGTTCGATAATTATAGTGTGTTGTTGGTTTGTTAAAATCAACCTAATTTATTTTTACACAGTTGTATTAAAATTGTTTTTTTATTGTTATTTTTAATTTACCCAGCAATTTGAATCGAAATCGGTTCAAAGAAGAGGAAAATCGACGGAAGCCGACTTTGTAGCGACCTTCTCAATAAACGGTCACGCGTAAAGCATTTCATCGGATGGGGGGTGTACCCAAACAACTTGAAAAATTGGGAATGTGGGTATCAAGAATCGTTATTGACAGTTGGCTTGCCTCCGACTTAAAATCGCCCTCCGAACAGCACACCGATGGCACATCTTCAGAAGATAAACGGTAGAAAAACCCGGGTATTCAATCCAAAAATCATCAAAGCATTTGTGATCTTGTGCATCTTGTTAGCTCCAGGAACATTTTATGCAGGAGATCAAGAAATGACTGGCTCGTCTAGATACTTTTATGATTGCGATCACGTGAGATATGAGTTATGTCAGACCAACGGTCAAAAACCCTATAACTGGCTTTTTTTCCCTGGCGGGCCGGGTGCTGATTCGAGTTATTTTCACGGGTTGATCGAGGTCCTAAATTTGCCTGGAAATGTATGGCTATTTGACCTCCCTGGAAATGGTGACAACATAAGTCGGTCGCTGGGTGAAAATTTTGATGTCTGGTTTGAGATATTTCCTTCGATTATTCAAAAATTTGACAACCCCATCCTGGTTGGACATTCATTCGGTGGAATGTTTCCTCTTCTTTTTCCTGAACTTGAAAACCGCCTCAAAGGATTTATCATTCTGAATTCTACTCCTTCTTTGTGGCTTGAAGAAGCAGTTGCTTATTCTAAACAATTTAATTTGCCAGACCTTAGCAAGGAAATGCAGGATTTTGTACAGCATCCAAATCAAAAGACATTTGAAGTTGCTTTGGATGCATGCATGCCCTATTACTTCCCAAGTGGAACTCTTGAACAAGGTAGAGCTCTGATTGCACAAGTTCCCTGTCAGTATTTGCCTGCTGTGTGGTGGCAAAAAAAAGCGATCGAACTAAGCTTTTCCGCAAAATGGATTCCTCAGTATATACCTACGCTAATCATAGGTTCAAAATACGATTGTATTTGTCCTTTTTCATTGTTTGAAAAGGATGCAAGGTTCCAGCGAGATAACATTAAGTTGATTTTTGTGGAAGATGCTGGGCATCTGAGTTGGGTAGAAAATCCTAAAGCAGTGAAAGTTGCATTTGAGGAATTTCTCTTAAGGCTGAATGGATACAGCGAGCGAGAGAAAAAATGAAAAAGATTTCCATTCTTGTTTTTTTGCTTTTTATTACCCTGTCCGCACAGATTTTTTCTGATGGGATCAAGGATGCAATACGTTATAGTAAAAATTCGACGCTTCAATGGAATATTGCCATGGAGACGATTGATTTAGTCCAGTGGACGGGATCTGAACGTGTGCTAGATATTGGATGCGGAGATGGAAAGGTTACAGCTTTAGTAGCGTCAAAACTAACCAGAGGACCTGTTCTTGGGGTGGATATTTCTAATGCAATGATCGATTTTGCTTGCTCAAACTATCCACAGGCTCATTATCCAAATCTTGCTTTTGAAAGATGCAATGGGTCCGAAATTTCCTTTGAAGATCAATTTGACTATATCCTTTCTTTTTCCACACTTCATTGGATTCTTGATCAGGAAAAGGCACTCAAAGCATTCCATCGCGCTCTTGTGCCGGGAGGTAAGATTTGCCTTCAAACCTATGGGTCATATCCGATGGGTGTGACAATTCTCGCCGATCAACTTGTCCATACTCAAAAGTGGGCTCCTTATTTTGCGTCGTATACCAAGCAAAGAGTCTTTTTTACCGAAGAGGAGTACGATTTTCTATTGAAACAGTCTGGATTTGAGCAAATCCAGGTTATCGGCTCGCATCACGATACTCCTTTCTCGAACAGACAAGCATTGATCGATTTTGTAACGCCAATTCTTAACTTCATTAGCCATCTTTCCGAAAATCTACAAAAGCAATTTGTCGAGGAAGTTGCGGATGCAATTATCGCAATTGCAGGAATATCAAGTGACGGAACTATCCACTATCGGTCCTTTAACCTTCAGGCAGTAGCGCTGAAAGCAAAGTAATCCCATTAATAATTTAAGACGGCAGTCAGTTTGCTTTGCGAACACAAGATGGATATTGTTGACCTGATCGAGTCTACCGACAATGAGAAAAAAGATTTGAGCTACGTTGGAAAAACTTGCCGCACGAGGACAATATTTGACGGGATCGAGGTTTCTTATCCCTGAAAACAATAGTAATTAAAAATTTTACTTTGTTCAAGTTCTCTTGTCGATCTGGTTCTTTCCTTTTCAGTTTAGCAGGGAGCCTACAGGTAACGATCAATGAGTCGTTCTCCCGGAAATCCCGCAAAAAAGCTCCATCGTCGTCCTCTATGGAAAAGTGAATCAGTACTGCGAACGCATGCCAAAGACGGTCTATTAAATAATTTTAAATATAGATTAAAATATTGTAAATAAAAATATTTATTATATTGTGTGTATTTGTTTTTTTTATTGTTAATAAATATTCAAATATGTTATAATTTTGATTGCAAAAAAAATAAAACACGGAGATTTAATTATGACGTTTGCACAGGGCTCTGATTTTGGCAAAGGCTTCGCTTCTACATTTTTTAGTGGTTTTAGTGCCGATTCCATAAAAAAAGGAACGGGCGCATTTTTTGAAGGGATTGCCGAAGGAATGGACAAGATGCACTCCAGCCACTCATGGTCAATGGGTCGTAGTTATATTCCTCTGCTTCTAGCCCTTGGAATAACTACTACCGGCCTTCCTTTGGTTTATAATTATGTCTATCAACGCCTCATTGCGAACATTGGAAAACCAAAAATGGCAATCGAGCAACGGCGGACAACTCTATTCACCCCGATTACAAGTTTATTTTCCAAACCGTCATCCGGACTTGCGCGGAAAGTATCCCTCACTAAAGGAACTGCCGAACGGATCGATCAGATCGCAGCTTCGACGAAGCAGATCAAGCAAAATAACGCCTTTTTCCAAAACGTTGTCTTAGCGGGTCCTCCGGGCACAGGTAAAACGATGATCGCCAAACAGCTTGCTGAGAAGTCCGATATGGATTTTATTATGATGTCATCGGGTAACCTCACCCAATTCATCAAGAGAAAAGAACACGTATCTGAATTGAATGCTCTATTAGACAGCGCTGAATCCGGATCAAAACCTACTTTGATATTCATTGACGAGGCGGAAGGAATCGCAAAAGACCGCGGCATGCTGGATCATGAACACGTGGAACTGCTCGACACCTTGATCGCACGGACAGGAACGCCAAGCAAAAAAATCATGCTCGTTTTGGCCACGAATCGACTCAATGAATTAGACAGTGCAGTTCGAGATCGAATGAGCCACGAAATTGAGATTGGAAATCCTGAATACGCGCAACGGGTCGAGATCATCTCTCAATATGCGGATGAATTATTCGCTCATTCTGCCAATTATCAAAAGATTTTCAATGCAGGAGCTGTTCAGATCATGGCGAAGAAGACAGAGGGTCTTTCAGGCCGTTCGCTCTTCAACTTGGTCAACTCTCTCTTCTCTCAAGAAAGCACCTCAAAGAACCGCCAGCTCTCCCAGGAGATGGTGGATAAAACCATCTCTCATTTTGTAGCAAAAGCGAGAGCCGCGCATCCCAAACAGGAGCCGGGAAAGCACAAAAAAGCTTAAAAAGAGCCTGTCAGCTACCTACTGCCTTGTGCAGTAGGTAGTTGACTCTTCTGATTCAAATAGCTCTCAGCCATTCTATGGAGAGTGATGTACTGCCCAAATTTACCAACACTGCTTATCCGCTGTAAAGAAAGACGATGGACGATTTCTTCGATGCTGAAAGGCGTTCCTTCGTCAATGGCATCTGCGATTGCCATAGCAGCAAGGAACGTACCCGTTCGTCCCACTCCTGCGCTGCAATGAACAGCCAGCAAAGTATTTCCGTCGGCCAATCCCTTTCTCATTTGCAACACAAGCGCTAATAATTCTTCAGGATCCACGCCATGATGATCTCTCCAGTGATCCATATGGAAGGCTCGAACAGAATATATTCCCGTATCGGTTGGGATGTTCAAATAGGCGTTGCCATTGGATTCTGTGACGAACCCATCCCAATAAGGGTGACATTTTTTTGTCCAAGCTTCATACGAGCTTGTCAATCGCACCAGGTGAGTGACATGTTGAGTCGCTAAAAGATGAAAAAATGCAAGAATGTCTTTGGATCTAGGGCCTTCGCAAGCAATGTAGTATTTATCTCTCAAACAGATCGTGCTGGCGTTGTAGTAAGGGACTGTATTGTTGAAGCTAAAAGCGGCGCAGCCAGGAGCTCTGATGAGATCGGCTGCGATCAGGTTCTCTGCAAACTCGTAGCCGGGCATTGTGTACATAGAAAGGCGTGTTCTATAAATGTTCTCGAATTCTTCTTTTAGTTCGACGTCCGATTTTCCATATTCGAATTCTATAAACACTCGATCGGTTTGAAAGGCTTGCCACCGATTTTCTATTTGAGTCTTGACTGGTGCATAAGACTCATTTTGACTTGCAGAAAGCGAAAAGAAAGAAAAAATCAGAAGAATTACGGATCTAAACATTCCCTAAACTCCTTGAACAACGTAATGATTATGAGTCATTTGTCTAAAAAGTGCAAGCTGCGTAGAATCTGCGGACAAGACGGTCTCTAAACAAGAGTTTTGTATGAAGCGTTTGTGTTTTTTATCCCTTTGGATAGGGTTTGCGGCTTTATCCGATGCCACTACTTGGACGGTGAATCGCGGTATTTTAGAAGAAAGGCTTCCGTTGGGGGTAACAACTGAAGAATTAGTGCGTGTCTTGGAAATGGAAGGCATCGAGGTACGTTTTGAAACAAGAGAAGAATCGATTCTTTGGAAAGGGGATCGGACGTCCATTGCCTTAGCTGCCTCTCCATTTTCCCCTTACCATCTTTGGATTGCAGTCGAGGGACGAAAGACTTTGGATGAATGTACGACCGATGAGTTGGCAGAGCTCTATCAGGCGATTTGGAGAGGGCGAAAGGCTCTTGCAGAGACGACTGGAGCAGATAGTTTTATGATTTTTGCGACAGAGCAAATGAGGAATGGAAAGGGCTGTTCATCTGTAGGAATGGAAATGATCCCCTCCGGTTTTGGCGGGAGCAACGGTGTCATGGATGCCGCTGAAAAGAAGGCGCTGAATGAATATGTCCTCTACAATCGATTTCCCTCTCGATATATCGTCCATTCGCCTGAAACGATCCTTGCAATCCGGGAAAAACTTCAGACTTGCCAACCTGCTGTTCTACCAGAAATATCTCAGGGTCATTGGTCTCAGAAACTTTTGCGCCACAGAGAAGCTCTTCATCAAAATCTCCAATCTATCCATGATGCGTTAGCTCAAGTAGGCGCTTTGATCGAAGGTGAAATGCCCCCAATGCCTGTAGCCGAGGAAAAGGTGCATGAGATTCAAATCGATCTCGAACGTTGCGCTTTTTGCAACTCGGCAGTGATTCAAAAACAAAGGGTCTGCGAGTGGAAAGGGATTCAAGTTCTCATGAGCCACAAACCAATCAGTCCCTACGGAAATTTTTTGATTCTCCCGAAAAGACACCAGTGCGCCTGGGATCTTACTCCTGAAGAAGCCATTGCTTCGTTCGAAGCGGTAATCGCCTTGAAGAAGATGTTTTTAGAAACGACAGGGTTAAACAATTGGATCTGCTATATCCAAGACGGCCTTGCGGTCGGCCAGACTGTGCCTCATACTCATATGCATTTCTATATTCTCCCTGATCCTTTGAAGAGCGCTATTTCCGACCTGCAGCATATCCACAATCAACGTCCTATTCTATCCTATGAAGAAATGCGAGCGGGTTGCGAAAAAACGAAACCGCATCTTTTAACCCAGCTTCAGAGGTATCTGTAACCCGTTCTCATTGTCCTATAAGGTACAGGTTGATTCTATTGTTTTGTCTGGCTTAATATTTCTTCAAAAAATCATCGTGAAGTTCCTCTGAATTTCAACAAAGCTGCGGGAATTGCTAAAACGGCTCCAAGTACGCTTGTTCGGGGATTCACAATCGATTTAGAAGGGAATGTATGCGTTTCCAAGCTTTAAAATTGTTGTTGTTTTTGCTCTATGGTATCGGAGGAATTTTGGAATTATCTGCTTTCACGAATCCTGTTAAGGTCGATGTAGAGAGAGGTATCTGTGCGATTCATGGGAAAGAATACCCCGCTGTAGGATTTGGGACTTATCCTTTGACCGGTACGATCTGCGCACAAGCAATTGCACAAGCCGTTGCAAGTGGATATCGGATCATTGATACAGCTACTTTTTATGAAAATTTTGATAGCATTGCACAAGCCCTTCATGGTTATGACCGCCGTGATTTTTATCTTATTTCTAAAGTGTGGCATGACAGGCAATCGCCCGAAAATTTACGCAGAGATCTGAATCTAACTCTAAAACAGCTCAAGACAGACTACCTTGATGCCTACTTAATACACTGGCCAAATAGCAAAATCTCGATTCAAGATACTCTTGAAGCCATGAATGCGCTAAAAAAGGCTGGGTTCATCCGACATATAGGATTAAGCAATGTGAATGTGAATCACTTAAAACGAGCGTTAGAATCAAACGTTGCAATCGCTTGGGTGCAAGTAGAAATGCATCCTCTTTTCTATGACCCTGAACTCATAAAGTTGTGTAAAGAGAATTCTATTGGGATCCAAGCATGGGCTCCCCTTGGCCGTGGCCGCGTTAGCGAGGATCCTCTTCTTAAAAGATTGGGAAAGAAATATTCTAAATCAGCTTCTCAAATTGCTTTAAGATGGATTATACAACACCAATGCATCCCTTTGCCAGGGAGTAAAAATCTAGAGCATATGAAACAAAATATTGATATTGCTGATTTTGTTTTATCCAATGAAGACATGGAAGAAATTAACTATAGAGCTGCTCAAGGCCAAAGAGAAAGGGTAACCGAAGAAACTGGAATAGGATTTACGGACGAGTTTGATTTCTCTTATGAGGAATGTTGGCCGAATTGACTGCCTATTGAACCATGGTGTTTCTATCTTGAGTTATACCCAAACAACGTGAAAAGTTGGTTTTCGACTGCGTCGGCTTTGCCTCTCGGCAACGGTTATTCGCTCTGGACAAAAATTTTGAGGAGCCCCCTGGTCAAATTCCCAACCTTTCAAGTTGTTTGGGTATAAAACGGTGGCAAGCCATTTTCTCCACCTATGGACGCTTGCTCCCGACCGCTTTTTGAATCATACGGGCGACCCGTTCCCCTGATTCGCAGCCAGCTTCCATCGTTCCTAAAATATCTATGAAAATAGTAGCGTGCTCGCCAGCAAAATAGAGTGTTTGATCAATCGGCGCAAAGAGAGCTTTAACCTCTTCTCCATCCTCCTGAACGGTATTTAATAAAGCCTCCTCTTGTCCTTGTGAAATATAAGAATAAGAGCCTTTGACATAAGGATCGTTCGGCCAGCTGTATCCGACAGGACCGTCATAAACAGCAAAAGGAATATCCTGAGCAAAAATAGGATTGGAAAATGGGGGACAGATTGTCGGGTATCCCATTTCAATCATGGGTCTATCTTGCAAATACGTATTCGCTATCGTTTCTTCTGAAAAGCGGCTAGCTTCTCCCACATAATATAAAGTTAAGACGTTTTTCCTAGAGTCGAGAAAAGCTAAAGAACGGTCACTGATTAGTTGAACGGGGTTTTCTGGGGAAGATGCAAAAGGCACCAATATTTTGGCAGTTGTGCCGTATTGAATGTTTTTTATCGTTTCATATCTTTCCTCTGAGATGATCTCCGGATCAAAGCTAATATCGGAGTAAACAGAACAAGGAATCGCAAGGACAAGGACGTCCGCTTTCACCATCTGTCCATCTTTAAAGCTAAGGACATACGAACCGCCGGAATCCTTCGACACTTTCGCAAGAGCCATGTTTAAATGGACTCTTTGATCTAAGTGTTGGGCAAGTTTTTGAGGAAGGAGCGAGTTCCCCCCTTTGATCCTCATGAAATTCAAGGAATAGTCTTCAAAATCTCCACTTTGATGAACGGCACAAATACCGCCTAGAAGCTGATGATAAAAAGTCCTGACATAGAAGGAAGACAGCTTCTCGACCGTGCCTCCTTCATAACCCGATAATCGAGTCGCAAATATTTTATAAAGGAGATCTTCACCATGAAAAAATTCTTTCAAACATCCAAGCATGTTCGAAGATCTGCTTGCAATATCAGCCAATTGCGTTTTAAGAATTACTGGATCAAATTCTTTCGGGTCTAATAGTTTGCGCACAGAAATCAGTTCGTCGCCAGTAAAATAATTGTTGTTTATGGATCCTCTGGTCTTGGTGATTTCAATTCCAAACTCATCGATCAAGCGGTGCAGGTTGTCTGCCGCCCCCCCATCGCAAATATTGTGTCCCCCTAACTCGACAATTTGATCGTTTACTATCGCTGTAAGAATTCGCCCGCCCACCCGGCCCCGAGCTTCATAGACATGCACATCGATGTCTGCCTGATGCAGCCGGTACGCTGCCGTCAATCCGGCAATCCCTGCTCCAATCACGGCCACTTTCGGCTTGATTTCTTCTGAGGGAACATCTGTGGCGAATAAGAAAATGGGGAAGCAAAAAAGTAGCTTTATCAAGAACACGTTCGTTTTCATCGCTCTCTTCAAGGCAAAGCCTCCTAAATAAGTGGCACGATCTTAAGATTTTTTTCCATTTTCTGCACCTGTAAAACTAGGGAGAATTCTTCTGTACGAGTAAATAAAAAAACTTTTACTTCATTTTGAGGACAGGATTATGAAGTTTTTACTTCCTTGAAGTAAATGTCTGTTAAATCTATACTCATTCGAGATTAAATATATTCCAGAACTATTGTCAAAGAGGTTTTATGAGTTTGTCCTTTCCTTCTAAAATTGGAGATCAGTTCCCGGCTTCTCATGAAGCAGAGGAGAATTTGTCTAAACTCTTACTGGTGGATCCCCGCGGGGGCAAAGATCAAGTGGCCACTCGGGTGGCTCTCGAATGCTTCCAGAGGACAAAGGACTTGCGTCCCGGATATTTCGACGGATTGAAAAGTTGGGCTAAATCCGGCGTTATCTATGTCGCCGCCGGAACGGCCACTCTAGGCGCCTTAGGCCTCTCAGTGTATGGAATTTATGAGGTAGCGACTAAAACAAAGTATGGTGTGCCTTTGGCGGCAGCAATAGGCATATCCGGTTGGGTTTCCAATGAACTCGGAGTCAAGCCAGGAGAATACCTAAAGGCGCTTTTTGCCGTAACCGTCCGGGATTCCGCCAATCGAGCTGCGAAATCGTCTGTTAAGAGCGATGAAAAGACATGGGACACCAATGAACTTGAAGCGAAAGAGTGTCATAAACAAATAATCAATCAGTTGTCGCCTGTTTATGATGATTGCGCAAAAAAATTGAGCGAAACGTACGAGCGAAATAAAAAAATAGAAACGATCGAGAGCCGCTTGGAATTGAAGAAAATGGCGGACCGACTGGAACAGCGGCTGCCCGCGATCGAAAAGCTGTCGGCGCAGCTCGATTTAGGCAAGCACGAAGTCGAGGGGATCCTTCAAAAATTCAAAGACAGGATCCGGTTCGTTAAACATCAAGCATGTAATTTATATCCGAAAAAATCTTGTGAAAAGATCAATGCCCAGATCATTGCTGGATGGCCGATCGAAGAGATCCGCGAGATTGCCGTTCCTTTCGCTATTAGGGAGCGCTTCTCTGCCGCAAACAAATGCCGATTCGGGATTGTCTATCAAGCTGCCGGGTATGGTTCCGCTTTCTTGTCGGGGGTGGGGACTCTTGCCACATCGACAGCCGCTGTAGCAGCTATCGCAGTCTCTGTAGCAGCAATCACAGACGCTTGGTACGCATACCAGCACTCCATCGACGTTAATATCCCCAAGACCGAAAAATTGTTTACGATACTGAATGGGGACTGGACGAACATCGATCCATCATCCAAGGCGGCGTTGGGCGTCGGAGCTCTCGGGGTGGTCGTATCTACGACGGCCGTGCTAGCTAAAAAGAGTATGGATCATCATCGCGCTACCATTGCCAATGCAGAATATGTCGAAAGCGAGCAGAATGCCTGCGCGGCGGATTTGGAAATCATTTACGAAGGAGTAGTCAATCATCTTAAATCGGTACAGGGGCGGCAACATGCTGCGCTCGCTACTGCTTTGAGAGAAAGGCTTCCCGCTATTCGCGAAGAAATACAAAAATTAGGAATCGTAAACGATCCGTCGAGTATTCTTAGAAGCTTGGAACAAGCCGTGACTGCTTAAACTGGACTTTGTCCATTTAAAGGGTGTTATAAAATCCGGGTTTCGTCCCTTTTTGAATTCTTTTGAGTTTAAAACATGTTGAAGAGCCTTTTTCTTTATATCTTCTTAACTGTATCCATTTTTTCCTGCAGTCCGAAAACCGAAGAGCGCCCTTTAACGGTCGTGGTCTTCGGCGCTACAGGCGATCTGACTGCCCGAAAAATCTTTCCTGCCCTTTCGAACCTAGCCCGCGATAGAGCCTTGCCGGAGAAATTCGCAGTGGTGGGTGTTGGCAGAAGGGAATATACCCATGAGGATTTTCGAAAGCACTCCAAGGGATTCGACCCCGGAGAGCGCCTCTTTTATGCCCAAGTGGATTTCGAGGAAAACCGGGGGTATCGGCATTTAGAGGAAATGTTAGCTCGGATCGACGGAGATTTCGGCGCGAAGAGCAACCGGATCTATTTTTTAGCGACCCAGCCCAGTTTTTTTGCCCCCATTGTCGAGCAATTGGGCGCCCATGGCATGATTACCGATCCCGGCACTGGCGGAGAATGGTCGAGAGTGATGATCGAAAAACCGTTCGGCCATGATTTGGAATCGGCAGTGGCCCTGCAAGAGAGCATCGCTCGAACCCTTGATGAAGGCCAAATCTACCGCATCGATCATTATTTAGAGAAAGAAGGCGTGCAAAAATTGCTCTCCTTCCGATTGAAAGGCGAATTCGAGTCACTTTGGAACAACCGCCATATCGACCATGTCCAAATTACGATGAGCGAAGAGATTGGGATCGGGTCGCGCGCCCGCTTTTGGGAAGAGACAGGACTGCTCAGAGATGTCATTCAAAATCACATCCTGCAGATTTTATCTCTTCTCGCTATCGATCTGCCGGATCGAGATATCCCTGCCCAGAAACTTAAGCTGCTCCAGGCAATCAGGCCCATTGGATTCAATGAGATCGTCCGGGGGCAGTACGGGCCTAGGGAACATATTTTAGGATACAAGCAGGAGCCAGGAGTTCCCGAATCTTCACATGTCGAGACCTTCGCCGCAGCAAAGCTCTGGATCGATAGCGAACGGTGGGAAGGGGTCCCTTTTTATATTCGAGCGGGAAAACGGCTTGCCGCGCAATTGACCGAGATTGCTGTCTTTTTTAAGAACGATCCGAACCCGCTGGTGATTCGGGTCCAGCCGAATCCCGGAATTTTTTGGAACGGGAAGGAAATCCATTCGACTGACAATTCAAATCGAGAGGCCTATGAGGCTCTTTTACTGGATTGCATCAAAGGGGATCAAAGCCGATTTGTTCAAAAAGAGGAGCAGTTCGCCGCATGGCGGCTCCTCGCTCCAATCCTCCGAGATTGGAATGCTCCTCCTCAAGAACCGTTTCCCAATTACGGGGCTGGAACTTGGGGGCCTGAAGAGGCTGAGCAGCTTTTGCATGCCGATGGTAGGAAATGGCGCAATTTAGTACGGTAAATTCATGCCGCAAAAAACATCTCTTGTCACGATAACCGGAGCCTCTTCGGGCATCGGAGCCGCAACCGCAGCTCGTTTTGCAAGGGAAGGTTTCCCTGTGGCACTCTTAGCCCGGCGCCTCGACCGGCTCCAATCTCTCAAGAAGGAATTGCCGGGGAAAATTTTTGCCTACGAACTGGATGTCACCGACCGTGATCGAGTCAAGGCGGTGATTGCACAGATCGAAAAGGAGGCCGGACCGATCGGCGTCCTTGTGAACAATGCCGGCGTGGCGTTTGGACTCGAGCCGGCCTATGAAACCAGCAGTGAAGAATGGGACCAGATGATCGACACGAACATTCGAGGGCTCGTTTTTTGTACACGGGCCGTTTTGCCCCTAATGGTTGCGCGAAATAGCGGGCAGATCATCAATCTAGGCTCGATCGCCGGAACATACCCCTATCCAGGCGCCAACGTCTATGGAGCCACCAAGGCATTCGTTCATCAATTCTCCCTGAATTTGAGAGCCGATCTTTTGGGAAAAAATATCCGTGTGAATTGTATCGAGCCGGGATTGGTCGGCGGCAGCGAATTTTCTGTCGTCCGCTTCCGTGGAGATGCGGAGCGGGCCAAAAATATCTATAGCGGAACTCAGCCCCTAACTCCTGAAGACGTCGCTGAAGTGGCCTATTTCTGCCATGCCTTGCCCCCGCATGTAAATATCAACACTGTCGAATTTATGCCGGTCTTGCAAGCTTCGGCCCATCTGATGGTTCACAAGGGGAAATGATTTTCTTAGGCGCGGCGTTTGCCTCCATGAACTCGATCAAGCTGATCGCCAAGTGGTTTCTTGATTCCATAATTTCTGTTGCTTTAAGCAATTGAAAAAAGATATACACATTGAGTAATGTTCCGCTCACCCAAACACTACCGCACTTTTCTCACAATCCTTTTGACGTACACTCTTGATCTCGTGGGATATTCGATTGTGTTTCCCGTGCTGGCTCCACTCCTCCTCGATCCCAATCTCCATTTTTTTGCCTCAGGCAGAGCGATCGCTGACAAAACGACAGTCCTCGGTCTGCTTTACGCCTTTTTCGGCATCGCCCAATTTTTCGGCGCCGCCGCAGCGGGAGCTTTAGCGGATCATTACGGACGATTCAAAGCTTTTTTAGGCACCATCGGATTGAGCATTATCGGATACGTCATCATGGCGATCAGCCTCTATTTACAAGATCTGACCCTCCTTTTTGCCGGAAGGATTGTGACCGGTTTTTGCTCCGGGAATTTCGCCCTAGCCCAATCGGCCACAGCTGATTTGACCGATGAAAATCATCGCTCCAAAGCTTTTGGCATCCTGATTGGAGTCGGAGGATTAGGATTCGTAGCCGGCCCGTGGATAGGCGGCAAGTTGGCGAATCCCGATTGGCTTTCCGGATCGGGCGCTTTTATTTTCGCTGCGATTGCCGCCCTCGTCAATTTAGCGGCTGTCTTCTTTTTCTTCGAAGAGACTTGGGTCCGCGAAGGCAAGCATGCCGAAACCGGCTTTCTTAAGACGTTTAAAGATATCCGTCTGGTATTCCATCAGAAAAACTTAAGAAAAATTCTCACTGCCTATCTCTTCTTTTCGATCGGCTGGGCGTTCTTCCTTCTTTTTTCTCCAACATTCCTTGTGCAGAAGTTCTCTCTTGGTTCCGATAAGATCGGAGATATTTTCGCCTACATGGCTATCATTTGGTTTTTCATCTCGATGTTTCTGAACAAGGAATTGATCGGCTACTTTTCTCTCCGCTCCTTGATCCTTGCCGGACTTGTCCTCTCTTCAATCGGCGTCGCAGTTTTCGTCTGGCCTTCCACTCTTTGGCCATATTGGTTCATTATTCCTCTCGTTTTGACCGGGGGGGCGATGTCTTGGGTCAATCTCGGATCGATCCTCTCGCTTCGCGCCTCAGCGCAAATGCAAGGCAGGGCTATGGGAGCTTCAGGATCAATGTGGTCGATCGGCCAAATCGTTGCTCCTCTTACGGCTGGCCCTCTCGCGGGCTGGAACATCTATGCGCCGCTTTTGCTCGGAGCCGTCATCCTCGCGCTTAGCTTTTTCTATTTTGTCTTTTGCTACCATGAGTAGAGCTTCCGCAACCCTTAAGTCGAATTCGGAAGTGACCTTCAAATTCTCCTCGCTTCCCGGAACAACCGCGACTCTTGTCCCCATCTCTAGCAGCAGACGGCAGTCGTCGCTGATGTTGGAGAGGCCCACTTCCTTAGCTCTCCTGTGGGCTTCGACGATCAGGTTGTAGCGGAATGTTTGCGGAGTTTGTCCGCGCAGAAACTCCTCCCGTTTCGGGATCGAATCGATCCGATCCTTTTTTGGCGCGTAGACCAGAGTATCGGCTGTCGAAATGCATGTGTCAGCCGCTCCCCAAGCAATCGCTGCATCCAAGTTCGCTATGATGATTTTTTCGGTCACAAAAGGGCGCACTGCATCGTGGATCAGGACGAGATCCGGAGGCTGTAAAAAAGCTTTGAGTCCCGCTCTCGAAGATTCCTGGCGTGTGGACCCGCCTGAGGTTAACCGAAGGGCAGGGGAGTCTTTGATTGTTTTCACCCAGTCGGGATGGCAAACCAGCACGATCTCATCGAACACTCCCGATTCAAAGAATGTTTCCAGGGCATGGCGATAGAGCGGTTTGCCGCCCAGAAAGCAGAATTGCTTCGGGATTTGACCTCCGAAGCGGATTCCGGAGCCGCCCATCAGCAGGATGGCCCCGATGCGATATCCTTGATACATAGGCGTCTCATCATACCAAATCAGTTGAGGGAAAAATAGCCCCTGAAATAACCTTATGGGCATTTCATGCCTGAATAGCTCAGTTGGTAGAGCAGCGCATTCGTAATGCGAAGGTTCGTCGGTTCGACCCCGGCTTCAGGCATTCTCTATCAATCATTTGCGATCTTTGTCAGCCCAAGCAGTGGGTCTGAAGTTGCAAAATCGTTGCAAGAGCCGGCAACACTTGGGTTCTCTTACGGACTCTCGGTGGCCAAGATCTTGGCTACCTCCGCCACCATTTCGGTTCGCAGCGTTTCGGTCATATCGAACGGGTCGCGTCGCCAGATGTCGACCAGCTTTAGGCGAAGGTCATTCAAAGCGAACTGTTGTTCCCCGCTCAGCTTGTTTCCGTATTCGCGAAAAGCCAAAGCCAGGCCTTTGTCCGCCTTCTCCAAAGCCAAGTGGACATTTCTTTTCACATGGGATTTGAGCTTCCTCGGCCCTTCCAGCAGAACGGAGATACCTGAGCGGGTTACTTAAGTCATCCAGAGAGGCATTGCGATGAAATATCCCGATATTTGATCGGAACTGCAATAGTAAAATCATATATTAAATTTTAAAATAACAGTTATGCTTCGCGATGTTTGTAAAAATTGCGTAAAACATTGAAATGTGTTAAAATCGTCTAGAAAATTAATTTCCAAAAGGATGTTTTATGAGCGTATCATCCACTTTTTTTAATGCTGTAAATACATACTCGGCTTCCAAACAGCTTGGAGGGGTGTTTGGAGAGGTGGAAAGTACTCGGTGGATGCATCATCCGCTGAACTGGGGCTGCAATGGGGAGTATCAAACGAAGAAAAAGGAAAAGGAGTTCTTCTCCCAGCTTTGGTACAATGCCAGTTCAGATGACGATGCGCGTTCGCCGTGCTTCCAGAGTGCGAATGTGGCTAAAAAGTTTTTTATTCAACTTCTGAAGCCCCTTGAGTCGCATTTTGGAAACTGTAGAGAGGTATTGCCTGAGTCGCGATTTACCTGGATCTGCCCATCCCATTACGATCCTGACGATGCTTTGTCTCTGCATGTACATCCCGGCAGTCTGAGTTTTGAATCGAAATCAAAAGGTTCGGGTAAATGCTGGACTACTACAGACTATCGTCCCTCTGGAGACTATAGTACCTCACTTATTAAGGAGGATGAGGATGCCAGATCATTTGCTTGCGAAGCCTGGAATTCTTTGGAAGATACTGATCATCTTTTGCAACTCAAGGTAAAGGCATTTTCAAAGATAGAGGCATTTTCATTCAATATCCATTCAAGCATAGTAGAATATAACAACAAGGGTCAAGAAATCGCTAGAACTAATACGGATTTAGGGGATGTAACCAATAAACGCGATACTCCATCTAAATTGATTCAATTTCTTCGACGACCAGCAAACTTGCAAAACTGGCAAAACAAGTGGGAGAATAGTAAGGGTAATGACGGATTGTTCCGAGTGTTTGCTGCCGCGACAAAATCAGAACCTGCATTTTCTAAACCAGTACCTTTATCCACCACTTCTTGTCCTGCAAACGCTTGCCCAACGCCTGCATCGGCCAATTGTCCTGCATCCTCTGGTGCAAACACCAATAGCGACTCTACACAAAGCAATGGGTTTGCATTTGGTTTGATCTGCGGCGTGATTGGGACTGTTTCGGCGGTATCTGCTTTAGTGTTATTACGAAAAAAGAAAAATCAGGCTCAACCTTCAGGACAACCTTTAGGCAAATCAATCCATTAGTCTTTCGGAAAAGGACATCAAGGCCATCGTCTTTGAGGTTCGTGCCCAGCTTGCAGAAGATCTGGCCCCATATATCAATCGTTTGCTTGCAAGTCTTCATCAAGTAGAGAAATAGTCTCCGCAGTGTCGTTGCTATTGTTCATGATTCATCTGGATTAGCCACGTTTTTCATTTTTTCTAGGCATAGCGCGAAGCGTACTTATCGATTAGAGTTCTAATCATTGTTTGATAATTTGTGTGGTATTTTTCAGCTTCATGCTTGAAGAATTCAATGCTGGATTTTGTTAGTGAAATAGTGATTTTCGTTGTTTCTTCTTTTAGAATTAACTCTTTGGGGTGAGGCAAGAAGTCGTCAACTATTTTAATTTTCCCCAGGCGTTTATCTGTATACTTAACTTTGCGCTTTTTCATAAATTTTCCTCCCTTCTCTCCAATAACCTGCACCGAAAATCCGTATCAATTGATTTCTATAAGTAAAGCGGACAGTCATGATTGCTCCATCAACCTTGCCAAAACAATAGTATCGGGCTTCGTTCTTCGAGTGCTTAGCATCTCTAGCAATAATACGATGTGGGTCTAAAAAAGCTCGTTGGGCCTCAAAGAACGAAACACCGTGCTTTGCTGCATTGGTTTCATTTTTTCTGGAATCCCACTCAAATGTCGTTTTATCCACAACCGAAAATATAAAGCAATACCCATATATTTATCCATATTTTTATCCATATATTTATATGGGTTTTGAGGTCTCCTAATACCAAATATCAGAAATAACGTTGGGTTTGGCTACGTCAGCTCTGCAACAAATTTTTCGTCTTCACTCGTGCCTTGCCATGCTGGCAATGGTCACTCGTTCCAGACAAAAAATTTGTGCAGCTTCCTTGCCAAACTCAACGTTATTTCTGATATTTGGTATAATGAAGACTGCAAAGCGATGAACAGTATTTTCCGAGTTGCAAAAAAGTTGCATTTGGATGCAAAATCTGACGGCATGATGCGATCGTGCGCGACAACAAGGTAATTGATTAGTGACTGACATTCTGGAGCTTGAATTGCTTTCTCATGGGGTCAGAGGTTGCATGATGCGGCGCGAGAAAGCATTCGTAATGCGAAGGTCGTCAGTTCGATTCTGGCTTCAGGCATAACCATTTACGTCTTAATTCTGCTGATTTTCCACCAACATTTTTCATTGAAGCTCCTGTTCAAAAGACCTTGGAATGCAAAAGGTTCTCGTATGAGACATTATGGACATCTTCAAATGAACAGGTCGAATATTATTATTGTCGATTGCTGAATCTAGCCCAAAAATATAACCAATATATCATTGATCAATTTACTGTTGAAACGCGAACTCAGCCATTGGGCCCAATCATCGATAAAATTTCCCGGTATATCCAACATGATCTCAAAAAATCCTCCCGAAAGCATTGAAGCCACCTGTTGTAGTTGCCCATAACTTCCACCTGATCTTCAGAAAGCTGAGGCTTTTTTGCGTTTCGCAAAACCGCGCGGGATCGCCGCCCCGGCAGCATGATCTGCAAAGCGGATCAGCGAGAGGGGGTCCGGCTTCAGGCATTCTTAAAATCAAAGATTTACATCAAAATAACCTCAGCGTTTTGAAAGACTTCTCTCTTTTTACCGCTTTAGCAGTAAATTTAAGAGTATTTACGATCCAGCTTTGAAAAAATGCTGATTTTAAGCATAATTTACCGATATAGCAGTAAAATATGGATGCTTTGGTCGAAAAGATTGCTCGGATGGTACGGTTTCATCGCAAAAAGGCGAAACTGACGCAGCTCGAATTGGCCAAATTGGCCGAAATCGGAAAAACTGCGGTATTCGATATTGAAAAGGGCAAGAAGACGGTGCGCCTTGCTACTCTACTAGCTATATTACATGTATTGAATATCCAAATGGAGTTTCAAAGCCCCTTAATGCATAGATTTGAGGAAGATGAAAAGAGCTAAAGTTTTTGTCGATGGCGTCTTGGCGGGTCATTTATTCGAAAAAGAGAAAAATAAAAGTTATGAATTCGCCTATCTCGAAGGATATCGCGGTTCGGCCATCAGCCTGACCATGCCGATAAGCCAAAAAACGTATCATTTTGATTGCTTTCCTCCGTTTTTCGATGGTTTTTTGCCGGAGGGTTTCATGTTGGACGCCTTGCTCCGCAAAGCAAAACTGGATAAAAATGACCGTTTTGAGCAACTGATGCGAGTGGGAGGAGAATTGGTGGGAAACATTACGGTGGAGCGAGATGAATCGATGCCCGATTACATATGAAAAGTGCGAAAATCATTATTCCGAACAAGGGCTGAAGTTATTGTCGCGCAATTTGATTCAGCTCAAGGATTTTCCGTACGGACGATCGCAGCAATTGGAACTGGCGATCCAATATTCGGATAAGCTTTCTTTCTCCGGCGTGCAACCAAAACTGAATGCAAAGCTGAATCTGACGGAGGAAACCTTTGAAATCGTTCGTTCCGGCGGCGCGTTTATTCTTAAGCTGCCTCACGCCATGTACGAAGAGTTACCTCAAAATGAGGATTTGACCATGCGAATGGCGGCACTGGCAAATATCGAAGTGCCTTTACATGGCATGATCTACGCGGTCGACCGCTCACTGGTTTATTTTGTGAAACGGTTCGACCGGAAAGGGAATAAGAAAATCGCAACCGAAGATTTTGGACAGCTTGCAGGACTTTCCAACGAGGCAAAATATGAATTTAGTATGGAAAAATTGATTCCTATTATTGACAAATTCTGCTCAATTAAATTTCTGGATAAAGCGAAGTTATTCCGCTTGACTCTGTTTAATTTTCTGGTGGGCAATGAAGATATGCATATGAAAAATTTTTCGATGATCCATGAGGAGGATATTGTCAGACTCTCTCCCGCCTATGATCTGGTGAATTCGACGATTGTGATGAATAGCAAAGAAGAGATCGGATTGTCGCTCCGCGGAAAGAAAGCAAACTTGAAGCGAGACGATTTTTTGGAATACTACGGCAAAGAAAAGCTGGGCCTACCGAATTCCCTCATCAGCGAAATCCTGACTGATTTTCAAAGCTCCATCCCAGCTTGGAAGGAGCTTATTTCCAGCTCCTTTCTTTCCCCTGGGAAAATAAGCGCTTATTTGAGTCTCGTGGAAGAAAGAGTCCAGCGCCTTTTTTGAGCAAAAATATTTTATGTGTCCCATGTTGAATCGTTCCTTCTTGCTCTGCAAAATATCGATTCAAATAATCCTGACATTTTCCTGACATTTGAGGAGGTGTTCGTTCTAAATGGTTGGTAGTGAGAAGGAAAATCGGAAAGACCTGATGCTTCGTAATGCGAAGGTGGTCAGTTCGATTCTGGCTTCAGGCAATTTTCGAAAATAAATTAAATAGAACTTCGATCCGCCTAAAAATATAATTTCATTCCCTCATGCGTCGCTTCAAATCCTAGTTTTTCATAAAATCTTTTAGCTGCCGGGCGCTTTTTGTTTGTAGTGAGTTGAACGATTTTACAATGATGTTTTTTAGCCATTTGTATGGCTTGTTTAAGCATCCATTCTCCAATCTTTTGATTTCGCAAGGTCTGGTCTATCCGTACAGCTTCAATATTCATTCGTTTACCGCCTTGAAAAGTTAACGAAGGCATATAGGTCAGATGGCACGTACCGATGATCTTCGCATCTCTCTCTAGAACCATTAAGGATTGGTTTGGATCAGAGTTGATCTCATCGAAAGCGGTTTGATAGGAGGCTTTAATTTCGTGCGTACTGAACATTTCACGACCACTTCCAAGCTCGTCTTCGGATAGTAAACGGATAACATCCAATAGGTCTTTTTGTTCAGCGCGCCTAAAAATGTAGGAGTCATTCATTTACAAAAAACCTTTGATTTCTTCTCAAGTTTTGACTTTTCGCAAGAATTCCTCGAATTTTTTCTCAAACCCTTCTGCTTTTGCCCAGCGTTTGAGATCTTTGAGATCAATCTTGTGATTTTCGGCGACCATAAGAGCTTGTTTTAGGGCTTGTGTATCATTCCAGTGAAAAAAGGAGGCGAGACGGTCCTTGACGCAGTCAGTAGGGGATAGCAGCCGCAATGATCCGGTAGAAGTTTTTAGCGTGCTGAATTCATGGATTGCCTCATGACCGACGGATATCGGAGGGTTAACGAAATCGATTAGATAAGGACATTCGGGATGGGAAAATTGACGCCCTGTTCTTTTGAACCCAAGTTTGGCTAGAGCTCTTTCAATCGGTTTCAACTCTTCATAGGTTGCAAAATCAAGATCGGAGGATTGGTATCGATTATGGCTATAGATAGAAACGCAGGCCCCTCCAACGAGGACTGCATTGATGCCGCTATCTTTTAGCGTTTCATAGATCAGACAGGCGAGCTCTTTTAGATCGGGGTTTGAAAAATCCATGATTCCCTAAAGAGGCTTACCTGTTTTACGGGGGCGTTTTCGTTTGATCGAATGATATCGAGCTTCTTGAATATCTGGAGGCAAGAAACTGTATGCTTTCTTTGCCAGGGATTGAATTTCTGCTAGGAAAGGATATCTAGGGTTCCACTGAAATACTCGGGTTTTTCCTTCCAAAAAACTCGCAAGAAGGCCGCCTGCTTCTAGTTTCCGCAATGTTTTTTGAATAGGATCTAGAGCAGACCCAAATGTTCGACTCAGTTCTGTGGCATTGGCTTTCCCATGCAAGCATAAATACATGAGGATTTTTTCGACGTTTTTATTAGCGAAAAGATACTCAAGCATGGATATACCTATTTAATAGGTAATATAACAGCTCATATAGGTGGATGTCAAGTTGCTTAAGTATCAACCGGCTTGTGCTGGAAAATACCGCTTCGTATAATTCTGACATTTTCCTGACATTTGAGGAGGTTGAAATCTTAAACTATTGAAAATGAATAGGAATTAAGGGTTGACACGATGTTTCGTAATGCGAAGGTCATCGGTTCGATTCCGGTTTCAGGCAACTTATTTTCAGTCATTTACATACAATTCAAATCAAGGTCGCAAAAATTGCAAGTGCTCACAACATGTCATCAGGGTCGATCGAGCTAGGGAGTGTGCCGTAAAGATTGCTTCGTCGCTTTTTTGGATTATTTTGGCCGCTTTTTGCCTTCAAAATTTGGGGGCAATATCGAAAAGTATATATGCCCCCCAAAATTTTGAATCGAAAATCGGCTCAAAAGAACCTAAAAATCGACAGAAGAATCTTTACGGTACACTCCCTAGTGTTTTTCTCTTATTTTTTACATTATTGTGCTCAAAATTTTTGTAATCCACTCAGAAAAACAGGAGATAATCTATGTTCAAACGAATTTTTAAAATAACCCTTGCCCTCATTCTGTTCCCTTTTGTCTTTTGCATAGCGGGGGAATTGGACGGTTTGAATGCAATCATTACCGGTGGATCGAGGGGGATTGGAGAGGCCTGCGCTTATACATTTGCAAAAGAAGGGGCCAATGTTGCGATCGCCGTTAGCAAAAGCGTTGAGGAAGCGGATGAGGTTGTTGAAAAGCTTAAAGAATTAGGTGTCGATGCTTGCGTCTTCCAATGCGATGTGGCCAGTCCCGATGATGTGAACAGAATGGTTGAAGGAGTTGCCAAACGATGGGGTAAAATCGATATATTAGTCAATAATGCAGGAATGACACACGGCTCGGCAGCAGAAGATCTTTCTTTTGAAGAGTGGAAAAGGATGATTGATGTAAATCTGACTGGGGTTTTTCTCTGTGCTCAAGCGGTAGGGAAAAAAATGATCGAGCAAGGAGCTGGCGGATCGATCATCAATATTTCCTCCATATGTGGACACATTGTCGTTGTCCCACAAAAACAGTGCCACTATAACGCTTCAAAGGGCGGGGTTGGCATGCTCTCGAAAAGTTTAGCCGTTGAATGGGCTCCCCATGGGATTCGGGTCAATACGATTTCTCCAGGGTATGTAAAGACTAAAATTCTTGATTTCGCAAAAGAATTACACCCTGATTGGATCGAGAGGACTCCTATGAAAAGAATGGGAGAGCCGCAGGACATCGCAGAAGCGGTTTTATTCTTAGCTAGCTCCAGATCGAAATATATGACTGGCGCCGACTGGATCATCGATGGCGGATATACATGTCCTTGAAGTGGCTCATGTAATTCGCTCTGGGCAGCGGCTGCTGCCCAATTTAGACGGGCATTGATTTTTGGCAATTTATGGGGCGATTCCCAACGGACTATGGATTTTGGCGTTAATGCATAACTAACTTATTATACCATTTATCAAAATTAACATTCACAACTGAGGGCAGCTTTTGCCTTCGGTCCTTTGTCTTCGCTCAACACAACTTTTACAAGTTGCGTTTCGATCCAGACTGCGGTCCTCGACAAAATCCACTGCTCATTTGTAAACCCTAATTTCGATAAATGGCATATTCGCTCCCAAGATCTCTTTGCCGTCGACTTAAGATGTTCTGGCGATTAGGCTTGTGGACAAATTGGAACCGCCAGAAGAGGTAACGGAATTGCGATTAATGAAATGATCTCAGTTTGCGGGGCCTTCTGACTTTTTGCCTTTTCTTAGATAAGTAGGATCGTGTTCGTGGTTGGCGAAATTTGGAGATCTGAATTTTGGCTCTATATCCCAATGCTTCAAGAATAAACAAAAAAGTGAGATAGGAAATTCCTTCTTTTTTCCCTGATTTAATATCTTGAATGATTGTTGGTGATATCCCAGCTGCTTTAGCTAAGGTCCTTACTGGAATCTTGCTTTTTTCAAGGATGGGAATGAGGATTTCCACAAGCACGAGTTGTCGATATTCTTCATCAAATTTACGGCGACGTTTTGGATCTTTCATTAATTGGTTATATGTGGAGAGAGAGTCATTTTCCATAATATGTTCCTCCTTCAGTGCGTGCGTCGTAATCTGCTTTAGCTCGCACTGCTTTATCTTTTTCTGACTTTGGGAGTTTGTCCTGCTTTTTTTCAAATGCATTTGTCACAACGACCTTTTTCCCTTTGCAGAAGAAGCATAGAAATCGATCCGGTTGCGGTTTAAATGCATAGACTCCGCCTCCTTCGTTACGGAACTTGGTGATGCTGTTAATCTGTCCCCTTTCTCCCATAAGTTTAAATAGCTTCATGACCTGATCTTGTCTATCGTCATTCAGTTCTAAAAAATATTCTAGAGCCTGACTCTTCATATTTTGGTCGAAGAACCATTCTATAGTGAAAATCGATCCTCTGTACGCAATATGCTGCTTCACGAATTCCATTGTACCAAAAACATGGTACATCGCAAGAGATTAGCAAGGTCAAAGTGAAGGCTGCGGTTGTGAGCCTAAGGAATCCGAATGCCTTCCATCTCCAAGATTTCGCATCTGGTCTTTGATACTGCGAGTTTGAGAATGCCCATATTTTCGACTTGGATATCGAAGGAGAAACATTTGAAGGAGAGCAAACTGGCGATTAAGCTTCGCATGACGCCTCCATGCGTGATGACCAAGATAGTCGAGTAAGGATGATTATCAGCGATCTCGCCTAAAAGAGGGACTACTCGTTGTAAGATGGCATCATCTCCCTCAAGAGCCAGTTGCAAAACTCCAATTCGGACCCAAACCCGCGCTTTCTTCGCCGGTAAATGTTCGGTGAACCCCGTTGCGGGTTAAAGCCGGAAGTTAATGAAATTCAAGGGATAACAAAGAAAAGTCTTTCAAAAAAGACGCAGCTCATAGAAAATTTTTAGTGCTTAAACAAAAAAGTTTCTAAAAATGAGCTGCTGTCAAGTAGAGATCTTACCTAACGAGTCGGAAATAGTTCAACTCCGAAAAGACCTTTTTCAAGCTCGCTACGATGCCAATTTTTATAAAAGCCATTACCAGAACGGCATTGCTATTCGGGAGCGCATGCGACATGAGCATGCCTTAGAAGTCTTGAAACTAAAACAAAAGCACAAGTACGTAGGCGAGGTATCCACGTATTCCGATCTTTCCGAAGGAAAACGGATGCAATAATGGAGCGTAATCGCATTCTTGTTGGGATCGAAGATGGACAATTTCGAATTCCTAAGGAAATCCGCAAGCGAACATTAATGGAATTAATCGAACGTTACGAGAAGGGACATCAGGATAAAATCGCCTCTGCAAAGCAAGAAGCAGAGATTAGGTGGTGGAAGAGTCATCTAGGTGCTAGGCGCTTATTCGAAATTACGCCGGTATTAGTGGCCGAATATCGTGATCGACTCAAGCATGAAATTACAATTCGCAACAAGCCTCGTTCCAACGGATCTGTACGTAGGCATTTGGCTGTACTAAGCCATATTTTGAATGTCGCTGTGAAAGAATTTGGGTGGATGCAGGAGAATCCTATTATGAAGGTAAAAAAACCGAAAGAAGCCTCTGGATCTATTAGATTTCTGTCTCAGGAAGAAAGAGAACGTCTTTTGAAAGCTTGCAGAGAAAGTTCTAATCTATTCTTATACCCTGTCACGATTCTTGCCTTATCAACTGGTATGCGGCAAGGAGAAATTATGAATCTTCATTGGTCAGATGTAGATCTGCACAATGGCAGGATTATTCTTCTTAAGACCAAAAATAAAGAATCAAGGAGAGTTCCTTTAGGTAAAACACCTCTTCAGATGATGAGAGATCTCAATAAAGTTCGTCGTAAAGATACGGCACTGCTTTTCCCCAGCAATGAAAATCCCAAAAGACCTATGGATCTTCGGTTTCCCTGGGAAAAGGCTTTACGGGTCGCAGGGATCGAAAATTTTCGCTTTCATGACTGCCGGCATAGTGCGGCATCAGAATTAGCAATGAACGGTGCCAGTCTGGCTGAAATCGCTGAAATTCTCGGACACAAAACACTCGCAATGGTAAAAAGGTACGCCCATTTGAGCGAGTCACATACAGCTAAAGTCGTAGAAAGCATGAACGAGAAGATTTTTGGGTAAGAAGACGATGGAAGAAGAATCTGAATTATTCCCATCAACAATGCTTCTAAATGCCGACATGTGGTTATTGTCTACAGCGATTTATCAACTTCTTGACCTAAGAGGAATTTAGAGTTAATAAGCTCATTCGGCATATCGGCATGAGTAATGTCAATGAAGGAGATCAACGAAAAGGCAACGCTTGGCAAGCGAGAACGACTAACCCTTGATATGGGGGCAGGTTTTACAGATGAATTTGACTTCTTATATGAGGAGTGCTGGCCCAAACCGTAAAGTTATACCAAATATCAGAAATAACGTTAAGTTTGGCAAGGAAGCTGCACAAATTTTTTGTCTGGAACGAGTGACCATTGCCAGTATGGCAAGGCACGAGTGAAGACGAAAAATTTGTTGCAGAGCTGACGTAGCCAAACTTAACGTTATTTCTGATATTTGGTATTACTTAAAGGATATGGCTATTTACCATGAAAACAATCGTTTTGAAAATTCTAATTTTAGGCGGGACAAACTTTTTAGGGCCGCATCTTGTCGAAGAGCTGCAAGAACACGGGCATGAAATAACGCTATTTAATCGGGGGACTCAAGACGCCTCTAGCTTCCCAAATGTCGAGACACTTCAAGGAAACAGAGATGGCAATCTTGACGCCCTCAAAAATCGTTGGTGGGATGCGATTATTGATACCTCTGGCCATCTCCCTCGGTTGGTTGAAGATTCATCAAAAATCCTCTCAAATGCTACAAATCATTATACTTTTATTTCAACTATTGGAGTTTATAAGGATTTTCGTACGCTTAATATCGATGAAAGTTATCCCCTGGCAGAACTGGAAGATGAGGCAAGTGAGGAGATCAATGACAAAACATATGGGGCGTTAAAAGCTTCATGCGAAAAAGTTGTGGAACGGTACTTCCCCGATCATTTTCTGGTCATCCGGCCAGGTTTGATTGTGGGACCGCGCGATCCGACCCATAGATTTTCTTACTGGCTCTTGCGCATTCTTGATGGAGGAGAAATTTTAGCTCCAGGTTCTCCAATGCAGAACCTGCAATTTATCGATGTGCGTGATTTGGCAAAATGGATTGTCTTCATGGTCGAAAAGCAAGGAACGGGCTTCTACAATGCGACAGGCCCTGCTTTTCCCCTGACTTTTGAGGAATTGCTAAAGACATGCGCAGAAGTCAGCCATAAGGAGGCTTCGTTTACTTGGGTTAACGAGGATTTTTTGATCGAGCAAGGTGTCCAAGACTGGGTAGAATTGCCTCTATGGCTGTCTGCTGTAAGAAACATGCCCGGGTTCTTAAATATTAATGCGCAAAAGGCTGTCCAAGCTGGTCTTACCTTTCAACCTATTGCCTCAACAATATCGTCGCTCCTTGAGTGGAATTCCTCAAGAGGAAATATAGCAAAACAAGCAGGGCTAGATCGGGAGAAAGAAAAAAAGCTGTTACAACTATGGAAATCGAAAAAAACAAATACATCAAATGACAAATTTTAATTATTCAAAAAGTCTTGCTTTTTTTATTTGGACATTCGTGCGTAGACAGCGCTGGATATTTGCTGTCATATTGCTCCTTTCTTTCAACTGGGGATCGGAGATGCTGTTTTGGCCCTTTTTACTAAGAAAGATCGTCGATGTCTTGACGCATTATGATGTGGATCGCATGTCTGCTTGGCCCTTTTTAAAAATACTTCTGATGTGGGGCGCAGGTTTTATGATTTTCATAGAGGGAGGATTTCGCTTAAGAGATTTTCTACAAGCGAGAGCTTTCTCCAAAATGGAAGCGGATATCCGCATGACAATGTTCGATCATATTCAGAGCCATTCTCCGAAATATTTCAATGAGCATTTTTCGGGAAGTTTGGCCAATAAAATTGGAGATATGGTCTCGACGGTGAGCGTCATTTTGCGAAGCGTTCTGATGCTTTTTATCCCAGCTTGTTTCGTGTGCGTTGCAACGATTGTTATTTTCTCTCAGATGAATAGTTTCCTTGCGCTAATCATTAGCATTTGGATGGCGATCCATTTTATACTCGCTGGGATTTTCACGATTAAGTGTACAAAATATTCCGCTCTCCACGGAGAATCTAGAAGCACCCTTGTCGGGAAAATCGTCGATAGTCTCACCAATAATTTTGTAGTGAACCTTTTTTTTCGTTTTCGGTTTGAAAAAGATTATATCGCCTACTACCAAAAAGATGAGAAAACAGCAAACCGTCTAGCCCAAACCTATTCTGCGAAAATGTTTACCTCGTTATCCGTTGTTTATCTCGTAGAAATGTTCACCTTGTTTGGGTTCACGATTTTTTATTGGCTTCATGGAAATATTTCTACAGGCGAAGTTGTTCAGCTTTTTTATACGATATTTAATATAACCATGGTTATTTGGATAATTGCAGATAAGGCCCCTGAATTGTTTCAGTCTATCGGCATTGCAAAACAAGCCCTTTCTGTCATGAAAGACCCCCAGGATATCCTCGATCTCCCTCATGCCGTGGGTCTTTCTATCAAGCGAGGCGAAATTGTCTTCGAAAATGTCTCTTTTTGCTATGGAGAGAGGAAAATTTTTCAGAATAAAAATTTGCGGATTGCTGCCGGAGAAAAAGTGGGGCTCGTTGGTTATTCCGGTGCAGGAAAGTCGACCTTTGTTAATCTAATTCTCCGATTTTTCTCTGTCGGTCAAGGAAGGATTTTGATCGATGGGCAAGACATTGCTCACGTCACCTTGGAATCTCTTCGTGAACAGATAGCTCTCATTCCTCAAGACCCGATCCTTTTCCATCGCTCTCTTGAGGACAATATCCGCTATGGACAAGTGGAGGCTTCCCAGTCACAAGTGATCGAAGCGGCGAGGCTTGCCCATTGCGATGAATTCATCAAGAAATGTCCTGGAGGGTACAATGCCATGGTCGGGGAGCGAGGGACAAAGCTTTCTGGTGGAGAAAAGCAACGAATCGCCATTGCTAGAGCCATGCTTCTAAAGGCTCCGATTCTCATTCTTGATGAAGCTACGTCAGCTCTTGATTCCGTTACAGAACAATATATTCAAGACAGTTTGGAAAAGCTCATGGCAAATCGGACAACGATTGTCGTGGCGCATCGCTTATCCACCCTTTCTAAAATGGATCGGATTTTGGTCTTCGATCAAGGGAAAATCATAGAACAGGGATCGCAACAAGAGCTATTGAACAAGAAAGGGCATTTTGCGCACATGTGGCAAATGCAAGCAGGCGGCTTTTTGCCGGATCGTTCTGAGCCTACAGATCTTTTCACGAGATCGTGATATCAAAGCATTGCAAAAGACTCATCGCCTCGGGAAAGGAGAACTGAGCCTTTTTCACGTTATTCGTCTGCAAATCAATGCAATAATTTTTGGCGTTCCTAAAATCAGCTTTCGTTAAATTGCATTGATGGAAGGTGGTTCCCATGAGATCTGTATCGGTAAAATTGGCTTCGGAAAGATCCGTATTTGTGAAGTAGACCTCCCTGATTTTCGATCCTTCAAAAGATGTCCCTTTTAACTTCAGGTCGCTAAAATTGCACGTCTGTAAGATGCTCTTATTAAACGAAACACGCAGCATTTTTTCGCACTTATAAAAGTCCAATCCGACGATCTTGCACTCCTCAAATACTACTTGCTGCAAGCGACATCCTCTCAGATTGACAAGGCTGAGGTTGCAGTTTTTAAATCGACACCCGTTAAATTGAGCTTGGCTCCAATCACTCTCCACAAAATGACAACTCTCAAATGCAATGTCATCGAAAACACTTTTTTTTAGGCTTTTCCCTCCCAAATCAAGGGATTTAAATATTTTGTCCTCGTAGGAGGAATCGGGATTCAACATCGACGCTCTTCTCGCAACTTGAAAATGAATCTGACAATTTTTTGAATGATATCCACTATTCAGATCCCAAAACTTTTAAACGATATTGTCTCATTTCGAAGAGGGTTTTTCCATAAAAATGCCGAAATTTGCCGGAGTTGCCGATTTCCGGCCTGCGACTTTGTAGGTGGACTCTTTGTAATGCCAAGTTGCATCCGCGGACAAAACCTGGCAACATAGAGCCCGTTCTGACGACAAGAGACTCTGATCTATTAACTTGAAACTCTTATCGTTAGATATCGCGAGGTGGGGTGGTATGTTGGATCAAAGCGCATTCGTAATGCGAAGGTCGTCAGTTCGATCCCGGTTTCAGGCAAAATATGGCATTGTGTCTTAATAGCAGGCAACCGGTTATACTCTCACGTCTGAAAAGGTTCTCAGTTCGAGTGCTGTCAAGATGGATGACCGACCATGGATGAAATCGTTGATTTTCAGCATAAAAACCACCGAAACTTGGGATCAAATTTAAAAGAAAAACTACTCTACGAGAATATCCGAATTGCGATTCTGAATTTGGTTTCGTCAATTGTCCCTTTTGATGAACTCGAGAAGGAACACGTCCAGTTTGTTTTGAGCTGGCTCAAATCAGGTGTTCAGATTTTCCGGACGGAAAAGCCTGCGAAGCCAAATCCTCATTTAGTGGCCTATTTTGTAGTTGTAGATGTAGAATTAAGAAAGATCTTATTAGTCGATCATAACAGAGGAGAGATGTGGTTCCCTACAGGCGGACATGTAGAGCCTGCGGAACATCCTCAAAATACTGTAAAAAGAGAAGCCTGTGAAGAGCTTGGTATTGAAGCTGATTTCTTATTCGACCATCCTCTCCTAGTCACCATCACAGAATCTGTATGGTATACTGAAAAGCATACCGACGTCTCTCTGTGGTATTTACTTAGGGCAGATAGTAATTACCAGCTCAAATATAATAAAAAAGAATTGAACCGGATTCACTGGTTCGATTGGGAGCAAATTCCCTTTCAACGCTCAGACCCTCATCTCATGAGATTCATGGAGAAGACTTCATCCTTGCTATCTTTGCATTTTGGCCCGTCCTCAGGATGTTCGGTTCATTAAATGACCGCTTCACTCATTTTTTGAGCTTTCTCGAGAATTCTTCGAACTTTTTCTCAAACCCTTCTTCTTTTGCCCAGCGTT
>Ga0206877_10011_pt1 | contig 64399 bp, 55 predicted proteins | sample Alteio_BWOrgCont_7_FD_152623 | JGI IMG/M metagenome (GOLD analysis project Ga0206877, IMG submission 152623) | Enriched cells from forest soil in Barre Woods Harvard Forest LTER site, Petersham, Massachusetts, United States -... | ecosystem: Environmental > Terrestrial > Soil > Temperate forest >...
CTGCGCAACAAAATCCTTCGCCATTTCCCAATGATCTAGATGTCGGCCATCGGGGCACCCCTCGAGGGTCCAGAGCTCATAGGCTTTCTCCCGGATCCTTTGAGTTAGGTCGTGATGTTCATTGTCACCATGTCCTTGGTCAACCAAGGGCTGCTCATTCGTCTTTAGGGCCTTCGGTTCGGCGCCCACATCGTTTTCTTCAAGCGCACGGTTTTTCGTCGTCGCAACAAGGCCAGGAGTAACACCGCGTTCCATGCCCTCCTGGAGCGACTCGAAATTCCCGTGGCCGCCCGGGCCCAATTCCAGGATTTCTCTTGCGGTCTCAGCTGCATAGGGCGCCGTCCCCGTGCCGTCCTGATTTGACTTCATTTTTGTCATTCCTTCTGTGATCATGTGATTTTGGGTCGCTCGATGCGCTCAACTTCATGCTGCCCATTTGCGTCGAACAGGCAGATTTCAAGCTTGGTTGCGTGGGCGGAAAATAAGAAATTAGTGCCCCAGACATCCCACGTAGCGCCGCAGGGACGAGAATGACCTTTGCGATTTCGCCTCTGCTCACAAAACTTATCAAGCCATCCTTCGCTTTGGCGGTCCTGATCCTAATGTTCTGAAGGCAGGCAAAGTTCCTGACTCGAATTGCAGAATTTTCGGCACGGCTTCTGGGGCTTTGGATGATTGAACGACTGAAAGCTCACTCCGGCGGCGGCGTCAGTCGACGACACACCCATGAGCTGCCAAAGATGGAGCATTCGTGCCTTTGAACTGATGTTAGCATCCGGTCGTTGCCCGGATTGCCGACCAGATCTTGAAACGAGGCGGCCTCAGGATTCGGGGGTGACACAGATAAATTTGTCGATCGTCCGTTTCGTCGCGGTCGCCGTAGACAGGAATGGACCACAGCAATCCTTGGCATATGAGCGAGTGTATCAATGGCGAATCCTGTCCCGCGTAGCGGCCAGCAAGATCGGAGCGAGCTCTTTCTCCTGGAAGGGCTTAGACAATATGGGCCAATCTCGATACTCGGCCGCAAGGCTGCCGGCACCGTAGCCGCTTGAGAAAACAAATGGGATATGACGCCCCTTTAGCTCGTGGGCGACCGGATAGACGGCCTCGCCGGCTACGTTGACATCAAGGATTGCGCAGTCGATTGGTGTGGTAGCAATAAGTTCAACGGCACTGGTGACGCGCCCAGCCATAACGACCTTACATCCAAGGTCCGTCAGCATGTCCTCAAGCAACATTGCCACCATCATTTCGTCCTCGACGATAAGGATGCGCAGGCCCGCTATCGTCTCATTCGGCTGATTGTCGCTCACGGCTCTGTCCCCTATTCCAAATTGGAATATTAATGACGCACCCCACCCCACTTCATCGAAATTGCGTTGGCCTTCGCCGTCCCTTTCATCTGCCGAACCGTTATCGATAAGGCGGATGCCGAAGCTTTTTCGGCCGTGATTTTATAAGGGTCATCCAGTACGTTCGGCCCAGACTGAACGTCGTCTCGTACTGGTTTGCCTGGTCTGCCCCATGCCAGTCGACCTCCACATGCCCGTTCGCTGAAGAAAAAAAGCACCTTATTTGGCTGGATTAGCGGCGCGCACAGCGTACCGGCGAATTGGCAAAACGTTTCAGGCCGGGCTCACAGTCACGGCAGTTGGCTGGGCGATCAACCATGTTGGAATGCCCTCATTGTCAGTAAGCGTGCCCGGCAAACCATTCATCGCCCGCGGCAATCACGTCCAGTGCGCCGTCAATATCCAACGCTAGCCCGAGATCCTTGGCCAGGTGATTGAGCGTGCCGAGAGGAAGTATGCCCAGCCCAATGTCCGTGCCGGCAAGCACCGAAGCCGCATAGCCAAGCGTGCCATCACCGCCGCCTACAACAATCGTCTGAGGGCCGTCTGCTGCACCGCCAGCCATAAAAATCTGGGCTTGAATACGTGCTGCGATCTCGTATCCCTTGACCAGGAAGATTTCCGCCTCGACATTACGGATCTTCAGGCCCTCCCTAATGACCGCTTCAAAGTCAGCGCAAGGGAGGTTCCTGATCGTGCCCGCGTCCTTGTTGCCAAACACCGTGATCTTTCTGTCGGGGCGTCGTGTCATTTAAAGCTCCACCAGGCCGACTGCATCAACCGCAACGTCAGGCCAGCGTGCGTACCATCGGTTCGCGGTCCCAAAATCGCTTCGCGGCGGCTACTACGAAATTTTCGTCCAGGTCGATCACCCCCGCATCCGGCTTGACGCCGGCCTTGTCGAGCAGCGGTTTGCCCTGTGCGCAGTAGCCTATTGCCTTGAGGTGGCCGAAGGCGTCCATCACCCATTGCACGGCGGCAGCTTCCTTCAGCAGGGTTGTCGTGCCGGCGTCGGAAAGTAGGACCGCCACCGCGTCGAAGATCTGCGAGGGAGAGCCTGCCAACTGACCGTCAGCCTTGATTGTCGACCCGTCCGAGAGTTTCACACCATCAACCTTGGGTGCGACCGTCACAGGCTGGGCTCCAGCTTTTGCGATGGCGCCCCTCAGCCTGGAAAGGCGGTCAGCGTCGCTACCATCTGCTACGAGGATGCCGACCTTGCGCCCCTGAAGCGTCTCCTTCATGTTTTTGTGGATCGAAAGCGCCGGGCTTGGTTCCATCCCGATCGGCTCGCGGGCAGGGGGCAGTTTTTTTGGCAAGGAGATGCCAAGTCCGTCGGCAATGCGTTTTGCCAGTGACTCATCGACATTGCGCAGCCTCGCCACCATGCGCGGGGGCACCTGCTCCAGGGCTACCTTGGACAATTCGAACACAAATGAGGAGGCAATGTGGGCCTGCTCGCTGTCTGTTTGCGACGTCCAGAACAAACGTGCGTGGCTATAGTGATCGGCGAAGAGTTCGGGACGGACGCGCAGCTTGTCGCCTTGCTCTTCGTGCACTGCTCGGCCCTCGTTGGTGTGGAAGCCGCTCACAGGGCATTCGCGCGGCCCGCCTTCCTCAGCATGAGCGTCAAGGCTGTTGGGCTCATAATTGGCCCGGCCCGTAGGCACGTTCATCTGCATCATTCCGTCGCGCTGGAAATTCATCATTGGGCATTTGGGCGCGTTAATGGGCAGTTGATGGAAATTGGCCGTGCCGAGTCGGGATTTTTGTGTATCGAGATAACTGAAAAGCCGTCCTTGAAGCAGCGGGTCGTTGGTAAACTCGACGCCCGGCACGATATTGGCTGGGCAATAGGCAACCTGTTCGGTTTCGGCGAAGAAATTGTCTGGGTTGCGGTCGAGAACCATGCGGCCGACGATACGTACCGGAACGACCTCCTCTGGAATGATCTTCGTTGCATCGAGCACGTCATAGGGCAGGCTGTCAGCAAATTCCTCATCGAACAATTGCAGCCCCAGCTCCCATTCGGGGAAATTGCCGGTGTTGATCGCCTCCCACAGGTCACGGCGATGATAATCATTGTCGGCAGCCTGCAACTTCAAGGCCTCGTCCCACAGTGTCGATTGAAGCCCCAACTTCGGCTTCCAGTGGAATTTCACCAAGGTCGATTTGCCCTGGGCATGGACGAGTCTAAAGGTGTGGATGCCGAAACCTTCGATCATGCGTAGGGAGCGGGGAATGGCACGGTCGGACATTGCCCACATCAGCATGTGGGTCGTTTCAGGCATCAGAGAGGCCCAGTCCCAAAAGGTATCGTGAGCGCTGCCTGCCTGGGGAAAGGCGCGATCGGCCTCCATTTTCACAGCATGGATGAGGTCCGGAAACTTGATAGCATCCTGGATAAAAAAGACTGGGATGTTATTGCCGACGAGATCCCAGTTGCCTTCCTTAGTATAGAATTTTACCGCAAAGCCACGCACGTCCCGAGGCGTATCAACGGACCCGGCACCGCCAGCAACTGTCGAGAACCGAGTAAAGAGCGGCGTCTTCTCACCAGCGCGCTGGAAGAGATCAGCTTTGGTGATGTCGGATAGTGATTCATAAAGCTCAAAATAGCCATGAGCCGCCGAGCCGCGGGCGTGAACAATACGCTCAGGGATGCGTTCATGATCGAAGTGAAAGATCTTCTCGCGCAGCACAAAATCTTCGAGCAACGCCGGTCCACGCGCGCCGGCCTTGAGGCTATTCTGATTGTCCGAAATTCTAACGCCCTGATTGGTAGTCAAGCGTGCTTCACCAGCATCCAGGCCCTTTTTCGAGACACGCTGATGGGTCTCACCACCATTGCCTTGCTCTGTCCCAAACATTTCCTCTTTGCTCGCCATCTTGCCCGACTCCCTGCATTTTCAAGCCGACGGTTAACGGCCGCCAGGGAAGGAATGTTCCGACATATTAAATCTGCGCTTAGCAGGAAGTCGATGAAACACGTCCGGCGCGGGAGGCCATACGCGAGCATCGAACCCCTCGACCGAATTAACTTCGACCGAATTCACATCGCCGATCCCACACACATATTCGTGATCAAAGTGCGGCCGTCGGGCCGGGATCTAGGGGCGCATCATCTGAGCGGCTTTTTGAGCCGTTGGCTCGGCTCGCCGAACTTGCGCCTCGGGCGCTACTGAACGGCCATGCCCCACATCAGTATATTTCGACGGGAAGTGCCGTGTACTTTGTTCCGCCCCAATCTGGGCTCTTTTTTACGCTGCAAAGAACTCTGCCAACAATCGAGCGAGCAGCCAAGGTTCCTCTTCGGCCATATGATGCCCAGAGGGAAAAGCCGCTCCCGTGAGATGCGGTGCCCATGGCCTCCAAACCGCAACCACGTCGCCGTACAGATCTTGTAGATCATCCTGCGCTGCCCAAAGGACCAGCGTCGGACAGTTGAGCCGGCGGCCGGCGGCACGATCTTCAGCGTCATGAACGATATCAATGGATGGACCAGCTCTGTAATCTTCAACCATTCCGTGGATTACACGTGGATCGCTCACCGCGGCCAGGAAATCTTCGTAGTTGGCCCTCCCCATTTGTTCGGGGGAGGGCTGATACCATCCGACTGGGTCTGCAATGATTGCTTTCTCTGGTTTTGCGGGGGTGCAAAAAAAGAACCAGTGCCACCAGGCCAAGGCAAATTTAGAATTTGCGCGTTCTAACGCTTCGATAATTGGTACCGCGTCTAATATAGCCAGGCGTCGGATTCGATCGGGGTTGTCCATAGCGCAACGGAAAGCCGTATAGGCACCGCGATCGTGGCCCACGAGGGAGAACGTGCCAAACCCCAGATAATGCATTAATTGAACGCAGTCCCTGGCCTTCTCTCTTTTCGACGAATACAGATGGTCAGGCGTATCGGCTGGTTGGCTCGACTGTCCAAAACCCCTTAGGTCAGGGCATACCACTGTGAACGATTTAGCCAATATGGGCGCAACCTTGTGCCAGGTTGCGTGGGTCCGTGGGTGCCCATGCAGAAGCAATAGGGGCGGACTCCAATCCGCACATTGAGCCGCGCATCCGTAAGGGAAACCTGGAGGTGCTGGAAATTTTCGAACATCGGCACACGCCTAGGCGCCGCCAAGCAGGTCATCGCTGAAACAGCATCCGACAAAATTAGCTCAAAACTTTCAAATTATCAGCGGACATTTTGCCAGAGCGCGTGTCAGCAACGAGTTCGAAACTTAGTTTCTGCCCCTCTCGCAGTTCCTCAGTACCGGCCCTTTCCGCAGTGCTGATGTGAACAAAGGCGTCGGTGCCACCCTTATCAGGCGCAATAAAGCCAAATCCTTTGTTAGAGTTAAACCACCTCACGGTGCCTGTCGGCATTTACGAATCTCCTATCTCTGGCTTGCTCGGCAAACATGCCTTCGGCCCCGGCAATTGGCTTCAGCAAGGCAGATAGCAACATTGGCGGCCAAACACCGCCGCGGGGAATTTGTTCCGACGCAACTTCTGGTATTTGTGTCAAATGGTCTTGATGACGGCACGCAAGATACAGTGGCTTTGACCCCTTTTTTAATGATCTCGCAAACAGACGAGCGAGTTTTGATGGGGTTTGCGTGTTGGCTGAACGGCATCGGTCTTCGCAGTAGTGAAGGCTGTCGCTAGCAATAGGTCGCCAAGCAACACGAAGCCCAGGTTTCTGCTAACCTGTGGCACGCCTCCGCCTTTACTCAACATTCACATTGTCTTTCTAAAACCCGAGGGGAGAGCTGCCGAAAGATGCGGTTGAATGACCGTCACTGGGTATTAAGAGTGTCGAGCAAAATCCTTGGTAGGCCGCAGTGCCATCAAAGCGTTGTTTGCCAAGACTTCGATTTCTAAGCTATCGACGGCCAGCAGGTTTCCAGCCCAATGTGAATGGTGAAGCGGCCAGACACATAAAGGTCTGGCCGCTAAGTATGTATATGGCAACGCTAAGGCGGACGGGTTACAAGCGCCCGCCCGCATAGGGAGCACCGGACCGGCCGGCTGAAGAGTAGTAATCATCGATCGCGCGGGCGTGGGCCGGATCATTCCAGTCCCATTCGCTATCGTCGGCGTAATGGGGTGCACCCTTGAGCTTCTCCTGGGTCACGTCGGTCAGATAACCTCCAAGCTCAGTGTCGTACCTCAGCGAGTTCCAAGCTAGCGGGTAGTGGTCGCTGGCCATTCCCAGAAAGCCACCGAAAGCGAGAATCGCGTAGGAAACCTTTCCGCTCACTTTGTCAATCATCACACGCTCGATCGAGCCTATTGCTTCGCCATCCGCGCCATAAACGGCTGTACCTTCGACTTTGTCGCTCCCGATCAGGTTTCCAAATTCGGTATCTTCGATAGCCATAATTGGCCTCCCTTGTTTTAGAAGAGAATGAAACCAACTCCTGGCTTGCTTGTTCCGCCGTCGATGCCTCATCGAAGCGTTTTAATTTGTCCGCAGTAATAACCACGACCACGATTGCGGGTCTAAGGGGAGGCGGTGGATTGACTCGTCAGGGCTGGCATGGACAAGCAGTCTGCAGTGTACGCGGGACGCCCGGTAAGTATTTCATGGAAGTTTGCCGAGATGCAGGGAAAAACCCGGGGGTAGGGCTTCCCTCATCGTAACCAATCCACTTCAGGGATGTTCCGGGCGCGCAGCCGATCGCAGTTGTCGATTTCCAGTTGATGAGGCTCCCACTGACCGTGAAGTTTTCTGATGACGCACAGCATTGGGATCGTTGCGCATATTGTGCGTTCGCCTAGAGGGAGCAGCAATATGTTCCCGGCCTATAGTCAATTCCCGCCGTGATCCGGATATCAACGCGTCTCAGAAGCCCCATGGATGCAAATGAAGGGTGTCCTGCCTGAGCACTTAACATGAAGTTGCAATTGCGATGATCTCGCGTGAAGTACCAAACTCTCGCTCACCTTAAACGAGTCCAACCACCACCTGCAAATCGACAAGTGAGGCCTAGGTCTTCTGACTTTTCCCGACCCAGTCTGCAAACTCACTGACTTGAGATCGTAGGAAAGCCACCTTTACGTCGAGATTCTGGCGAAGCTCAGCTGGCCTTACATTAACAGACTGGATCTTGCAGGCGTCGCGCTTGGAACCTTTCCCTGGCGTCTAAGTTATTATCCGTGAGGCAGCAGGAAATTAGTATCGAGCCTCAAGACTTCGGAGACAAATTGAACGCTTTTTTTGACCCTTGGGTCCGTAATTATTACTCCTTTGTCAAGCTCAACAGCGAGGCGCAACAGGTTGTCGGCCTCCGAATGGCGAGACTGGCACTCGGCGGCCGCCAGGCCGAAATCGAATCTCAACGCATGATATCTGAGAAACTTGTGACCATGGTTGAGGCTCAGATCAGCCTTATCACGGATATTGCCACTGGGCGGGCAGATCTTGCTCCAGCACGGGCTATAGCTTTGTTTCAACGCCGGGTCAGCGCAAATCGTCGTCGGCTGTCGTAACCACCGCTGGCGGACCGAAAAACCTCTCAGCTCCATCACTATTTCTCTACCAACTCCCATCTAGCTCTGCTGGACGGTAAGGAGACCATTATGTCTGACAAAAATCTAAACGGACTGCTCGTGCACACCCTGAAAGATATGTACTTCGCTGAGAATGCCATCCTCAAGGCGCTTCCCAAGATGGCGAAGGCCGCCAAGGAACCGGCGTTGCAAAAGGCCTTTCAAACCCACCTCCAGCAGACCGAAGGACACGTTGTTCGGCTCGAAACCGCATTTAAGTTGCTGAAGCTAAAGCCGGAGGGTGTTGCCTGCGAGGCAATCAAGGGCATCTTGAAGGAAGGCGATGAAGTCTGCGAGGAATTTGACGGCGGTTCGGCGCTGGACGCTGGACTGATTGCCGCTGCACAGGCCGTGGAGCACTATGAAATCGCCAGATATGGAGCCCTCAAGGCCTGGGCTACCGAGCTCGGCCTGGGACAAGCAGCAAACCTTTTCGGCGATACGCTCACCGAGGAGGAGGACACTGACGAGCTTTTGACCGGGCTCTCGGAGAAGTCGAACAAAATGGCCGTCGCAGGTTAGCGAAGGTCTTCCAACTTCAGCGAAAAGAACGTCCGGCCTGCCCCGCTGGAAAAGTTTGGCGGGCCGCTCTTTGAGTCAGCCGCGAGGCCGCAGAATTGCCCATGTGGAGCGGCCGATTTATAGCAAAAGACAAATCCGCAAGGCCGCCCTGGTCGGATGCAACAGGTGCGTTCGGCTTAAGTGCTCGGGGCTCTTTAGTGCGTGCCATCGGGGTGCCAGGGCCGTCGTAGACCAGCGTCACATCAAGGCCGCGCTCCAACATCGCTCGCAGAAGCCACCGATTGTTAGGAACAACCTTCCTTGACGCTCGTTTAGCGGGGTGGGCAGCCGTTTTTCGCTGCGCTCTGTGAACTGTTGCAACGAGGAGAGACGAGCATGGGCCGTGGGATTCTATTGTGGCTATTGGGCGTGCCGATTCCGATCATCATTCTCATCGCTTTGTTTTATCACTAGGAGAGGTCGGTAATGGCAATTTCTGATGACGCCATCGCGAGTCCGGTTGAACCATCGCGGTCAGCAGTCTCATGGGCGGCGATCCTTGCCGGCGCTGCTGCTGCAACGGTATTTTCGCTTGTACTCATCGTGGTGGGAGCTGGCATAGGCCTTGTTTCAGTTTCCCCGTGGTCGCATTCTGGGGCCTCCGGGACGACCGTGGGCATACTCGCCATTTTGTGGTCGATCGCTATACCGCTGTTTGCCTTTGCGGTCGGAGGCTACCTTGCGGGGCGTCTTCGCACGCAATGGGTTGGAGTGCATACAGACGAAGTCTATTTTCGCGATACCGCGCACGGCATGCTCGTCTGGGCGGTTGGGACTTTGTTCTCGGCCTGTCTGGTAGCAAGCATACTCTCTTCAGCGGCTAATGGGGTCGTCCAAGCCGGGGCCACCCTTACGGGTGCTGCTGTTAATGCTACTGGCTCCGCAGTGGGAGGTGCTGTCGGTACTCGCGACTTAAACTCCTATTTCACTGATATGCTATTCCGATCGCAAAAAACTCCTCCACAAGGCAACGACGATGCAGCCAGAGCGGAGGTGGGGCGTATTGTTGCGCGGTCTCTTGCGGCAGGACAACTATCTGACGACGACAAAAGCTACATCGCTCAACTGACCGCGCGTCAGACCGGTCTGAGTGAAGGCGATGCCTCAAAGCGTATCGATGATGTGATGACTAAGGCCAAGGACGCTGCGCAACAGGCCGCTGACAAGTCGAAGGCAGCGGCTGACGTTGCCCGGAAGGCTGGTATATACACGGCACTTTGGGCCTTTGTGGGGCTATTGGTGGGGGGTCTATCGGCTTGCTATATGGCGACAGTTGGCGGACGGATTCGCGATGATTTGCCGGCCGTTTAAGTCGGCAGCGTCGACATTGTTAGATCCGCCGCCTGGAGGGATAGAGCTCAGTGAGCAGTGAAGAGTGCCGGCGGCCCCTTAGGGGGCATCGCGGGCTTGAGCGCAAAATCTGTGAAGACGTGCCGCAGCACCCTGCGATTTGTGCGATCTCGTCACCACCTCAACGCCGCTTTGTACGAGGGAATTGCAGGCTACCTATTTATCTACCTCAACCACTGCCTCAAATATGGTCAGCACTATGATTTGAGTCCGAACATCGCTCGCGTCCTGGGGCGGACGCCCGCTGCCGCAATAGAACTTTAAAGACGCTATTGCGCGCTAGACGCTTATGCGATGAAAGTGCCGAAGGCGATCCATTTGGGAGCCGCAGCCGTGGCGGCGGCGCCAGCGGCCTCCTGGAAGTCGGCGTTTCGTCTTATTGGTATCGGCAAGAGACACGGTCGGCTTCAGGTCGACGCAGAGCCAATTTCTTTTCGGCATGAAGATGGACAGCGGAATTGAAGAAGAAGTTTTGGCTGCGCCAGCGTGAGCGGTGGGACCCGAGCTCGGAGCTCCGTGCTTCAAAATGCGTTACTCGTCATCAGTGGGAGGAAACCGAGAAGAGACTAATCAATTGAAAAAGATCGCGCTGGAGATACAGATAAATGGAGCAATCAATACGACGCCACTAAGTGGGCTGCGCAAGCAAAAAGGCAAGGGCGAGGACAAATCGCTTGTGCGAGCAACGAGCACTTCAAACGCCAATCGAGGCTGTTCTTTCCGACAAGCCAAGCGTCGAACGCCGTCAGAGGTGGCCGGACGACCTGAAGCGAGAGATATTGCGAGAGGTTGCAGTGGGTGACAGCGCGGTTTCCGACATTGCTCGTCGCTACGGTGTTCCACCCCAACGTATCTATAGATGGCAAAAAAAGTTTGGAGGCGGCCCGCGACAGCCTGAAGTCACAATGTCACCGGCCGCCGATATATTGCAGCGCTAGTGCCAATAAAGCATCAAGCCTGAATGTTTCGTTGACCAGTCAGGACCCCGCCTCAGGAGTCCTCACCTTCAAAGTCACCAACGCCTTTTGAGAGGCGGCCGAGGACTTTCCAAAGTGAGACGATTGCCACCGTCGCCCCATCCTCGCGCGTGACCTGAATTTGCTCGTCCCTTGCCACTTCGTCAGTCAGGATCTCATCTGACAAGATCTGTAGAGCCGCCGCTTTGGCCTCGCGGCGCGCGCTCTCCACGTCCGCCAACTCTTGGCCTTCGTTGTCGATAGCAACGCCGTTTCGGTCGCGAAAGTGAAAGTAAAAGCGAGGCATCACATGTCCTCCTACCTATCAAAATTCAGGGACATCGCGAGAGTTCCATGTGATTCCAAGACATCGCGCTGAATGTCTCTTGAGGCTTGTTTCAAAGGCGGACACTTTTGTTGCCAAGAAGCGCATACCGCGACCGCTATCGGCTAAGTGACAAAGCGTGGCGATCCGGGACGGAGCGGGATAGTGGTATAGCCGTCGTGTACGGCGCGGCGATGTGAGGCTGATCGGGCTGGGGACCGAACCGCGTCTTGTCGCAGGGTTCAGACCTTTGATGGCGATGCAGCTACTGCCACCGCAACCCTCGACTGACTGCTGCACCACAGCCATGTCATCACCATCCAGGGAGACAGCTACCGACTAAGCGAAAAGCGACGGACTGCCCTTTTGCTGAAGGCCAGTCCGTCGCCCGAAACTGCCACGGTTTGAGCACCAAAGGGGGCCCAGATCTAAATGTCGGACCGAGCCCAGTTCCCGGCGACGTTTGACACTCCTGGCCCTCCGCTTGGCTGATTTCCTACCCGTGTAATGGTTAAGAAACATGCCCCCCTGTTTCCTCGTAAAGACTTACGAGGAGGGAGTGCCCCGTCAAGGTGGCGCCTTGGGCCGATTGTCGGGCCGTGGAGGCAAAGATGATTTGACCCGGGTCTTGCGGTATCAGCAGAGGGCCTGCGGAAAAATTCGCTGTAATGGACAGGCGCTTGGATCCAAGCCTCCACTCCACGGCCACCACCTCATTGGAGGAGGTCAGCACGCGGCCACTATGGCCGGCCGCTTCACCTAGCAGTGGGACGATGTGTTTGCATCGAATGACTAGCAGTTGGTGTAGGAAGTCCCGTGTCTCAAGTCCCGCCGCCGTAGCCGCCCTCGCCCTGCTTAGCTTTGATCTTTCGAAGGTTGCTGGAGAATTAGGATCAGGGATATTGGAGGAGTCCTGCTCCTCTTGGCTGAAGCCGCCAAAATTGCCCGTGTCCTGCCGGCGGCCCCGGCGGACATCCTCCGCCAAGGTTCCTGAGTAATCGCAAAAGAACAGGAAGGGGCGCGTTTCGCCATAGTCGTCGCCCATGAACAGAAGTGGAATATGGGGGGACAGCAACAGCAATGCCGTTAGCATCCGTGCCATCCATGGCTCGATCATCGTGACAAGCCGGTCGCCAAAAGCGCGATTGCCGACCTGATCGTGGTTCTGGATGAAATCGACAAAGGCAATCGGCGGTAGGTGTCCGCTTGTTGCATGCTTCTCCTTCGATGACACGCGCCCTTCATCTGCCGGCACGACGAATCCGAACGCAAGTGCCTTTGCGAGCTTCTCGTACGGCGCGTCAGCAAAGGGCGTATAATGTCCCTGCGTTTCACCGACGGCAATTACCTGCAACACGTGGTGGTAGTCGTCATTCCATTCGGCGGTATAAAGAGGCGTCCCGCCGTTGCTATCGCGCTCATGAAGATAGGTAATATTGCGGCTATCCTCGGTCACCAGATGAATGTCCCTGTCAGCAAAGTTCCGCCGCGATGCGCGGGCGATCTCCTCCAGGATATGCAATTCGGAAGTATCGTCCCTGATGCCGTGAATGGCATCAAAACGCAGGCCGTCCAGGTGAAACTCATCCAGCCAGTAGAGAACATTGTCGATGACGAATTGCCTTACCGCCGGCTGCTCAAAGGCAAGGGAGGGACCCCAGGGCGAGTCTTCTTCAGCGTGGAAGAATTGCGGGGCATACAAGGGCAGATAGTTTCCCTCAGGACCGAAGTGATTGTAGACGACGTCGAGGATCACCATGATGCCGTAGTGGTGGGCAATATCGATAAAGGCCTTCATATCATCTGGGGTGCCGTAAGCCCTGTGCGGGGCGTGGAGTAGGACGCCGTCATAACCCCACCCTCTTTCACCGCCGAATTGGGCGACCGGCATGAGCTCGATAGCGGTGATGCCGATTTGGGCGAGATTCGACAAATGTTCAATCGCAGCGGCAAAGGTGCCTTGCGGCGTGAAGGTGCCGATATGGACTTCATAGATAATTGCCTCTCGCCACGGTCTTCCCCGCCAATGCGCATCCTGCCAGCGATAGGCGTGTGGATCCGTCACGAGGGAGGCTCCATGCACGTCCCCCACCTGTGCCCGGGCGGTTGGGTCGGGAACGGTTGTGCCATCGGCGAGTACAAACTCGTAATGGCTTCCCGGCCTGGCGTCTGGTGAGATGGCCTCGAACCAGCCTTCCGACATCGCCGTCATGACAAGGTCGTTGCTATCTAGGCGAAGCGTCATCATAGCTTGCGCCGGCGCCCAAATCCGAAACCTGGTTGATCCCTCGTCCGTGTGAATGCCCCACGAATAATGCATCGGTGCCTTTGCCTCGCACGCAGGATGTCGATCCGACGTCAAATTCCCAAATGAAACCGCTCAGTTAGGTATTTGTTCCGCGCTTAAATCGGACCGAGTTTTGATCTATTAGTCGTCGACAAATGGAACTCTTTCTAAATTTAAGAATAATAGAATGATAGACACCTTTGCCTGAATTATGTATTTCTAAAGATTGGCTTCGAAGCTGACAATTCATGAACTTATTTGGCAACGTTGTACTGGTTACGAGAGCCGATTGGGGGATCGACAAGGCTACAGCAGTGCTTCTGGTGGCCGGCATTGCCGGGGTCGCCGTGCTTGGACATTCAAAAGAGAATAATCGAGAAAACCGAAACGAAATCCTCAGATAAGGTGGGGAAGTGCCGGACGTGATCGCCGATCTCGTCGATGAAGTGCAAATGCACACGGCGATCGATCGAGCGGCGAAGCATGGCGCCGGTTCGATATTGCATTGGCGGATGCGGGCATCGAAAGCGTATGGATCCCGATCTACGGCCTTAAGTCCGACGAATGGGGTCGCACCATCGCCGTCAATCTGACAGGGACGTATCCGACGTTGCACATTGCAGTTCCGCATCTGAGGGCCGCAGGCGGGCGACAGTGCAACAGACCGAAAATCCTGTGGTGTGGTCCCTACTTCGGCTTAGCCGGAGAGCTCGTTTCAAAGGCCTCGTCGGTCGACGACACAACCATGGGCTGCCAAGGATGGAACCTTCGTGCCCTTGAACTGTTCTGACTCGTGCTGTGAGCCTGATCAGCAAGGGATCAGACGACCATAGGCCGCGAACATCGATTTCTTGATGCATAGGAAAGCCTCCGCGACGGCGAAGTGCAACGCGGCAAGTTGTGCTGTCCCCAACCAGAAAGAGTAACCATGAGATATTCACTATTACCAGCCCTTGTCATTGCAACCATGGCCACATGTGCATCAGCTGAAGACGCCAAGACGCCCGCGATAGCGCCGTCCGCTACCAATCCCGCGGCGCCCGTTCCTGGGGCGAACAGCTTCACACAGAGCCAAGCAAAAGACCGCATCGAAAAGGCCGGTTTCTCATCCGTCAGTGCGCTTGCAAAGAATACCGATGGCGTCTGGACGGCAAAAGCAACCAAAGACGGCGCCATGAAGGATGTCATGCTCGACTATCAGGGCAACGTTACCACCAAATAAACCAATAGAATCAGATCGGAAACTTTAATGACGACAACTGTTAGTGGACTGTTTGACCGTTACGATGACGCGTCCGAGGCCGTAAGCGCCTTAGAAGATATGGGCATTTCCAGCACCGACATCAGTATAGTGGCCAAGGACGGACAAGACGATCGACCAAGTGAGGCTGGCGAAGCGGCGGGTGCGGGCGCAGGTGTTGGTGCGACAGTGGGCGGCGTTGGCGGGCTTTTGACCGGGCTTGGGATCATGGCTATCCCTGGCGTGGGGCCGGTTGTGGCCGCGGGGTGGCTTGCGGCGACGGCGGCAGGTGCGGTCGCTGGAGCGGTGGTGGGTGCCGCTGCCGGTGGAATTGTTGGGGCTATGACCAAGGAAGGCGTGCCAGAAGATGATGCCAACATCTACGCAGAAGGCGTTCGCCGCGGAGGCACGCTGGTGATGGCGAAGGTTGAGGATGTCATGGCAATAGACGCGCAAGCAGTGATCGAGCACTACAAGTCCGTTGATGTGAACGAGCGCCGCGCCACATACCAAACCGAGGGTTGGACGCAGTTCGACCAGAACGCCCCGGCCTTGACAAGCGCTGAAACTGGTTCAAAGCGCAACGAGCCTTTGGTCTAACGAAGAACGGCCGCGACCAAAGTCACGGTTTGTTACTCACCTTTCGTTGCCCGGATTGCTGACCAGAACTCCAAATGAGGCGGGCTCGGCATCCGGGGGCGATTTAGATAATCTCCCCCTCTGTCCCTGCTCGTCCCAGCCACTGTAGAAACGATGGACCACAGCGATCATAGGGATATGAGTGAGCATATTAACGGCGGCGAACAGTGTTCCGCGCGGTGGGCAGCAGGGTATGAGCCAGCTTTTTCTCTTGCGAGGTTTAGACTATGGGGGCTGGTCTCGATACTCGGCCGCAAGGCTGCCGGCACCGTAGCCGCGTGAGAAGACAAAGGGGATATGACGCCCCTTTGGCGCTTGGGCGCCGCTAGCGGCAAATCAATTATTCAATCGCTCGTATTGTACGTAAATTCAGGAAGAGCCGTTAGAGAGTCTTTGGTTGCGCCTGGCAGCACCATTTTCTTGTCTTTTACCTGCAGTGAACTGAAAGAAACTACAACATACTTCGTGCCAATGCCCAAAAATCCGCCGACCGAAAGTACTGCAAAAGGCACCTTCTCCGTCGGCGTAACGATTAGATCATCGATCTTTCCGACGGTCTCGTTAGCTTCGTTAACGACCGTGCTTCCCACTACTTTTGACGTCCTATACCCCGTTGCTAAGGTCGAGGGATCGATCTTCATCAATGTGACAGTCTGCGGTGCGCCCTGCGCGAATGCCGGCAAACTGAACGAAGATAGAAGGAAACACATGCCCACTAGGGACCTAAGTGAACGCATCGCATCAGCTCCTCAAAATTATCTATCGCGAAACAGCGAATATTCGTTGGAAGCGCGGCATGCGTTTCAACTGGAACAGATTTGCGCCGCCTCTTGGAACTTTAACTTGCTGATGCCAGACTAGTTCCAATGACTGCCCAGTTGACATTTGTGTCGTCACACGGGCGATCCTGCCGGCGTGGCGCCCGGGCCTGTCGCTCGTTGCAGCCATCGTGGATCGCCACGTCCGCGGATTGGAAAAAGCAAGCGACCATCCGCCGGATCGAGATTTGCGATACCGCCCGGTCTGTGCGGCACTGACCGTCAGCTTGGAAAGGCCAATAGCATGGAAGGCAATCGGTTCGATCTACAGCGGTTCGTGACAGCGCAGGCGCCCACTTTCGAGACCGCCCTTGCCGAATTGCGCGCGGGCCGCAAGCAAAGCCACTGGATGTGGTTTATCTTCCCGCAGCTGCGCGGGCTCGGCCGCTCGCCGACCGCGCAATTCTATGGCATCGCGTCACTGGAAGAGGCTCGCGCCTATCTTGCCCACCCTGTTCTTGGGCCGCGCCTCGAGCTGGCTACGCGGGCCGTGCTGTCCACGAAGGACCTGTCAATCCACCAGATCTTCGGCTCTCCGGACGATTTGAAGTTCCATTCCTCGATGACCCTCTTCACCCTGGCTTCATCGGGTGCGAGCGATTGTTTCCGCGAGTCGCTTGATCGTTGGTTCGACGGCAAGAAAGATGAAGCGTCAGTGATGCTGCTGAAGGATCGGGAAGTGGAATGAGACCACTCCATCAGGCATATCGATAACCGGTCGGCCCTCGCTGTGTCCCAGTTGGAACTTAATCCTAGCCCTAACATTCTTAGCTCAAGCAAGATGTGGTTTCTGCCTGGAGGATGCTAATGGCGAAGGAAAAGCTCTCCAGCTACAAGGCGAAACGCGATTTCAAGCTGACGCAGGAACCGAGCGGCGAGGCGCAGGTGATCTCATCGAACCGCCGTCGTTTCATAGTCCAGAAGCATGACGCCACGCGGCTGCATTACGATCTGCGGCTCGAACTCGATGGTGTCTTCAAATCGTGGGCTGTGACCCGTGGTCCCTCCCTCGATCCACATGACAAGCGCCTCGCGGTCGAGGTGGAAGACCATCCGCTCGACTACGGCGACTTCGAGGGTACGATTCCGAAGGGCCAATATGGCGGCGGCACGGTCATGCTGTGGGATCGCGGCTACTGGGAGCCTGAGGGAAGCAATAACCCCGAGCAGGCGCTGGCGAAGGGCGATTTCAAGTTCATCCTCCACGGCGAGCGACTTCGTGGCAGCTTCGTTCTGGTCCGGATGGTCAACGACCGGGAACGGAGCAAACGCACCAACTGGCTCCTCATCAAGCATCGCGATGAATTCGCCGTCGAGGCGAACGGCGCGGCAATTCTCGACGAGAATGACACCTCAGTTGCGTCCGGCCGCACCATGGAAGCTATCGCGGCCGGCAAGGGTCGCAAACCGATACCCTTCATGGTGCATGGCGGCAAGGTAGTGGCCGATGCGGTCTGGGACAGCCGCACAGGCCTCGCGGCGCAGGAGCGCAAGGCGAAGACTCGCCCAAAGAAGAAGCCAAGTACTGCCAGCGCCGTCAACCTTCCCGAATTTATTGCCCCGCAGCTATGTGTGAGCCTGGACCGACCACCGTCGGCGGCTGGTTGGATCCACGAGATCAAGTTCGACGGCTACCGTATCCAGATGCGCCTGCTCGGCGGCGAGGTGACCTTGAAGACCCGCAAGGGCCTCGATTGGACGGACAAATATTCGGCTATCGCGCGAGTTGCTCGCAAGCTGCCGGATGCGATCATCGATGGCGAGATATGCGCCCTGGACGAAAACGGGGCTCCGGATTTCGCGGCGCTCCAGGCTGCCCTTTCCGAGGGCAAGACCGATGAGCTCGTCTATTTCGCCTTCGACCTACTTTTCAAAGGCGGTGAGGATTTGCGGGCCTTGCCATTGGCCGACCGCAAGGCGCGATTGCAGCAATTTCTGTCCGAAGCCGGGGAAGACGCACGTCTTCGTTTCGTCGAGCATTTCGAGACGGGTGGAGAGGCTGTACTGCGCTCGGCTTGTAGGCTGTCGCTCGAGGGAATCGTGTCGAAGCGAGGCGATGCATCCTACGTTTCCGGCCGGACAGACACCTGGGCGAAGTCGAAGTGCCGCGCGGGACATGAGGTCGTTATCGGCGGCTATGCCACAACGGAGGGCAAATTCCGGTCCCTCCTTGTTGGCGTCCATCGCGGCGACAGCTTTGTCTATGTCGGGCGCGTCGGAACCGGTTTCGGTATCCCCAAGCTTAAGACCTTGATGCCCAAGCTGGAGGCGCTCGAGACGGCGAGGTCGCCCTTCACCGGGCTCGGCGCTCCAAAGAAAGAGCCCGGCGTTATCTGGCTAAGGCCCGAACTCGTGGCCGAAATCGAGTTTGCCGGTTGGACCTTCGATGGTCTGGTTCGTCAGGCAGCCTTTAAGGCCATACGCGAGGACAAGCCGGCAGGCGAGGTGGAGGCCGAGAAGCCCGCGCCGCCCGCCAAGACGCAGGTGCCGCAGCCCGCCGCGCCGACATTGTCGAAGCCTTCTCGCCGCGGCGGGAAGGTCGATGTCATGGGTGTGCTAATCTCGAATCCGGATAAGCCGCTCTGGCCGAACGCCGATGATGGCAAGCCCGTTACGAAGGAGAATCTGGCTCGTTATTACGAAGCTGTCGGTCCCTGGTTGATTGATCATGTCAGGGGGCGGCCGTGCTCGATCGTCCGGGCACCAGATGGAATCGGCGGCGAGCAGTTCTTCCAGCGCCACGCCATGCCTGGGACCTCTAACCTCTTGGCATTGGTGACAGTGATTGGAGATAAGAAGCCCTATCTACAGATCGACCGTGTTGAAGGCCTTGCCGCTGTCGCACAAGTCGGCGCTCTCGAACTGCATCCTTGGAATTGCGAGCCTCAGCAGCCGGAGGTACCGGGCCGCCTCGTCTTTGATCTTGATCCCGGCCCCGACGTCCCGTTATCGGCCGTCGTTCAAGCCGCACGAGAAATGCGCGACCGCCTCTATGATTTCGGGCTTATCAGCTTCTGCAAGACGACCGGCGGAAAGGGCCTGCACGTCGTCACACCGCTGGCGCTCGCCAAGCGCAACAAGCTGTCCTGGGCGGAGGCGAAGGGCTTTGCGCATGATGTCTGCCTGCAGATGGCGCGTGACAATCCAGACCTCTATTTGATCAAGATGACCAAGAGCCTGAGAAATGGTCGGATCTTCCTCGACTATCTGCGCAATGATCGTATGTCGACGGCAGTGGCGCCGCTCTCTCCCCGCGCGCGGCCGGGCGCGACTGTGTCGATGCCTCTTACCTGGGCACAGGTCAAGCCCGATCTCGACCCGAAGCGCTTCACCCTCCGCACTGTGCCCCGGTTGCTAGCGAAGTCTACGGCCTGGAAGGATTATTGCGATGGTCAACGCCCGCTGGAGCTGGCGATCAAGCGGCTGGGCAAGGTCAATAGGGCGGCTTAATCAGGCAACGCGACAGGTCATGTTGAAGACCGTTGCACTGTTCCGAAGCTCTCGCAGTCCTTTTTAGGAGCCGTCGCGCAGCCTGGCGTCCTTCCCGTCCAGCCTCGCGATACAATCTCAGTTACGCGGGTCTGTTGGGCGAAGTCGAGGTTGTTCGGAGCCAAAGGCAGGTCTGGTCGCTTCGGATCGCGCTGGCCCACCCAACGAGACCGGATCGCGGGCTAGGAATGTCGCGAGAAGCGGATCAGCCGGTTTGGACAATCTCCGCATACAGCCCCTAGCCCTTGCCCGGACGGTTCTCGGCCTCGACGGACTTGCGCAGAGCATCCATGATGTTAATGACATTATTTGGCGTGGCCTTCGGTTCAGAAGTCTTCGCCTTGGCTGCATGCTTGGTCTTCTTGCGCTTGGCTTCGATGATTTCAAGCAGCTTGTCCTGGATCGGATCGGCCACCAACTTGCTGTCCCAATGGCGGGTCTGCTTCTTGATCAGTTGCTGGATGAGCGGCATCACCTCGGGGTCGAACGGCTTATCGTCAATCCCGCCGAAATAGGCATCCTCGTCCCGTACCTCGTCCCCATAGCGCAATGTCCACACGATAATGCCCTTGCCACGCGGTTCGAGCATGACCGCGCGCTCGCGGCGCGAGATTACCAAACGCGATATTCCCACCATGTCTTCCGCGGCCATAGCGTCGCGGATCACCGAGAATGCCTCCTGGCCGACCTGATCGTCCGGCGACAGATAATAGGGCGTGTCGAGCCAGATCCACTCGATGGAATCGCGCGGAGCGAAGACATCGATATCGATAGTCTTGGTGCTGTCCAGAGCGACGTTCTCCAGCTCCTCGTCTTCAAGGATGACGTAGTCGTTTTCGCCTCGCTGATAGCCTTTCACCTCGTCTTCATCCTTAACCTTCTTGCCGGTGACGGCGTCCACATACTGGCTGACCACGCGGTTATGGGTCTCGCGATTGAGCGTATGGAACCGAACTTTTTCGCTTTCCGAGGTCGCCGGCATCATCTGAACGGGACAGGTGACGAGCGAGAGCTTCAGATAGCCTTTCCAATAAGGGCGCAACGCCATGCCGTCCTCCGATCAAGCCGCTCGTTCAGGGCGGGCGGTTCGCTTTGTCTTAGGCGAACTTGCAACTGCATCAGTCTTCGAAGCAGTGCGCTTGGGCTTTCGTACAGATGCCATGCCGGCGCTCTCGCGCAATGCCTGTAGCAGGTCGTTCGGCTTTGAAGGCGGCGGCGCCTTTTTCTTCGGCAGGGCCCGCCCTTCAATCTTCGCCTTGACGAGTTCGGCGACGGCTGACTCATAGCGGTCGTCGAAGGCCTTGGCGTCGAACGAGCCTTTTTTGGTATTGATGATGTGCTTGGCGAGTTCCAGCATCTCGCCTTCGATCTTCAGATCCGGCAGCTCGTCAAAGGCTTCTTGGGAAGAACGCACTTCATAATCGAAGTTCAGCGTCGTTCCGATCAGGCCGTTGCCATGGGGGCGGATTAGGACTGTTCGCAGGCGGCGGAACAAGACAGTGCGGGCGAGCGCGGCGACTTTACCCTGCCGCATGCCGTCGCGCAGCAGCTTGAAGGCGTCAGCGCCCATTTTGTCTGGCGCCAGATAGTACGGCTTATCGAAATAGACGTCGTCGATCTCGTTGCAAGGGACGAACGTCTCGATCTTCAGCATTTTGTCGCTATCTGGGATCGCTGCTGCGACTTCTTCAGGTTCGAGTACGACATAGTCGCCGCTCTCGACCTCATACCCTTTGACCTGGTCGTTCCGCTCGACCGGGTCACCCGTTTGGCTGTCGACGAATTCGCGGCGGACGCGATTTCCCGTCGCGCGATTGAGTGTGTTGAAGGCGATGCGCTCGGAGGAGGAAGCGGCCGTATAAAGTGCCACTGAGAACGCGAGTTCTCCGAACTTTATGAAGCCTTTCCAATTGGCCCTTGCTGCCACCATCACGCGCCCTCCCAAACAACCACCCAAGTCAACAAACGGCATCAGCAGCGCTCTTGTTCCGAGTCAAACCGAACCTGATTTCGGAAAGTTAGCTAGGTGCGCTGGATGCTTTTTGCCGATATCGCATAGGGATTGCCGCCGGCATTGTGGCCAATATGGCAATGGCGCAGTTATGCTCTGCGACCGCGGCTATTGTGAAAGCAAAAAGCCGTTGGGGAATATGCCGCTCAGCACGAACTTGCAAGTGCCCCAGAAGGACCCGCCTCCTGCAAGAGGGCGCCCTGATGGGAGACACCTAGATCATGAGGAAAGTGTCAGCCCGGGAATATCAACTGCGAGCATACCAAGGCGATGGTGCCACCGACGCCAGTGCCGCAGACGAAACAAAGCGGTGCGGTCGCGCGTTGGATGACAGGTACCTTAGATAACTCCCACCCGGATCGGCGGAATAATGACAAATCTTGAGAAACTTAGCGTGGTACGACAGTCAGCATCTGAAAAGCTTTTGCATATTATTGTGGAGGCGTACGAGGCGGGCACTTCGCCGCATGAAAATCCGTCCTACGCCCACTGCATAGCGATTGTCCAGGGCGTCGAGATAGCATGGACAGTGGCCGACAAATTCGATGCGCCAACACAAGTCGCTGCGCAGGCTCCCAAGCCTGGCCAAGGTGCGGCAAGCAACGGTGGTGAGGAGACCATCCAACAACACCTGGAGGGAAAATCCTTTCAAGTGAATTCAAACACGATGAAAGAGGGGGACATAATCTGACTGCAGGCAACGTCCTGCCGAGTAGCTATGCCGAAAGCGTCGTTCGTGGGCATGGTGTTTTTGCACTTCAAAAAAATAATATTCTGCAGCAGGGGCGACAACAAGAACTTCTCCAAGTCTACACTCCACGCCTCTTACGCGCTGTCCGCCCTCCCACCTTTGCCAAGGCCCGTGCTCTTCGCGAGGGCTGAGCGCTTGCCCGATGAAGCCAAAGGAACAATCTTGCGACGAACGCGTTTTATCCAATCGCAGTGGCGGCAGCTAAATTGGCTGACGGGGAAAAGCATAACTTCCAATCGTTCTACTCCTTGTAACGATCTTGGGAAACAGAAGTACAAACCAAGTCATAGAGAGTTAAGCAGCTATGTATAGATAATATTTTAACCTCTTATCTATCGATTGACGTACTTGCGCCTGCAAGTTTCGTCGAAAAAGATGGAGAAATACGTGCTTAGCGAGCAACGAGCTTCAAAAAAAGCGCGGACAGGGATTGCCGGCCTCGATGATGTTCTTGCGGGTGGTCTTTCGACTGGGCATGTCTTTCTTTTGGAAGGAAGCCCTGGCACCGGCAAGACCACGATTGCTCTCAGTTTCCTCCTGGAAGGAGCCAGACTCGGTGAGCAAGGCCTCTATATCACGCTGTCAGAAACCGAAAAGGAACTGAGAGAGGGGGCAGCGTCGCATGGCTGGCAGATCGATGGAAATATCGAAATCTTCGAACTCGTTCCACCAGAGAGTTTGCTCGATCCGAACCAACAGCAAAGCTTACTGTATTCGTCTGACCTGGAGCTGGGTGAAACCACGAAACTTATCTTCGAGACATTCGAAAAGGTGGCACCGCAACGTGTGGTGCTCGACAGTTTATCCGAAATTCGATTGCTCGCCCAAAGCTCGCTGCGCTATCGGCGTCAGATGCTGGCGCTCAAACATTATTTGGCGCGTCAAGGTGCGACCGTCCTTCTACTTGACGATCTGACGTCCGACACGCTCGACAAAACGGTCCATAGCGTTGTGCATGGTGTCGTGAAGCTGGAGGAGCTTGCGCCCGACTACGGCGCCGAGCGCCGGCGGCTTCGGGTCTCAAAGTATCGCGGGCAAGCGTTCCGAGGCGGTTACCACGACTTCAATATCAGGACCGGAGGTATTGCCGTGTTTCCCCGTCTTGTGGCGGCGGAGCATCGCAGTGGGTTTAAGCGCACACAAATGACTAGCAACATCGCGGAACTGGATGCGCTGCTCGGTGGAGGCATAGAGCAAGGCTCAAGTGCCTTGGTTCTCGGACCCGCGGGGACCGGAAAAAGCACATTCGTCCTTCAATTTTTGACTGCTGCGATTGAGCGCGGCGAAAAGGCGGCGTATTTCGTCTTCGACGAAGAGCTGGGACTCTTGTTCGACCGGACGAAACCCATGGGTTTCGACCTCGAAAGCATGCGCGCTGCAGGATCGCTTCACGTCGAACAAGTCGATGCAGCCGAGCTGTCGCCAGGAGAATTTGCCCACCGTGTTCGAGAGCGTGTGGGCAGGGTCGGGGCAAAGACGGTCATCATTGACAGCTTGAACGGCTATCAGGCCGCGATGCCAGAGGAAAACGCTCTCATCCTCCATATCCACGAGTTGCTCCAATATCTCAACAGGCAAGGGGCGACGACTTTCCTGACCGTTGCCCAACATGGGCTTGTCGGTGACATGAGATCACCGGTCGACGTCACCTATCTAGCGGACACGGTTATTCTGCTGCGATACTTTGAGGCGCTCGGAAGAGTTCGCCGGGCGGTGTCTGTCATCAAGAAGCGTACCGGCGGCCACGAACACACAATCCGAGAATATGAGATTACAGACAGGGGTCTGAGCCTTGGAGCGCCCCTTACCCAGTTTCAGGGGGTACTTATCGGGGTGCCGACTTACGTCGGGAATAGCGACCCGTTTTTGAGGGCGAAGGCGGATGATGGCAACTCCTGAATCCCTCGCTTCCAAAGCATTGATATTGGCTTCGCACGGACGCGACGGTGAGATTGCACGAGCTCTTTTGGCTGAAGCCAATATCCAATCTGCAGCGTGTGCCGACCTCGGCTCGTTCCAGCGGGCTCTTGGAGATGAGGCTTTTTTTGCTGTTGTGACAGAAGAAGACATGAGCACCGCCGATATGCGCGGTGTTGCGGATTGGATCGAAAGACAGCCCAGTTGGTCAGATCTGCCGTTCATCGTGCTGACACGAGGTGGCGGCGGTCTCGAGCGCAATCCAACTGCCGACCGCCTCTCCCAAATCTTGGGGAACGTGTCATTTCTTGAACGACCATTCCACCCCACGACCTTCATCAGTGTAGCGCGATCGGCGCTGAAAGGTCGCGCTCGGCAATTTGAGGCACGAGCGAGAATTGCCGAATTGCACGAGGGTGAACAGCGTTTGCGAATAGCTTTGATGGCAGGGCGTCTCGGATCTTGGGAGTTGGATCTATCAAGTATGACTCTTACAGCTTCTGCGGCGTCCAAGGCGCATTTCGGTCGAGGGCAAGAAGACCCCTTTAACTATCATCATGTGGTCTCGGGCGTACACCCCGACGATCTGGGCCGGGTGAAGGAAGCCGTCCGTTTCATCCAAGATAAGTACTATGATGGCTCTGTCGAGTTCCGGACCGTCTGGCCCGATGACAGCGTTCATTGGGCTGAAGTACGTGCTCGTCTCGTGCAGAATAAGGCAGGCAATAAAGTTCTTATCGGCGTGTCTTCGGATGTTACGGCTCGAAAGAAGGCCGAGGAAAGCCTACGGAATCTGAACGAAACACTTGAAGAACGTGTGGCCGCCAGGACGGCGGAACTGGAGCGAACGCACAAGATCGTTCTTTCGGAAATTGCCCAGCGCGAACGCGCCGAAGAGCAACTGCGCCAGGCCCAGAAAATGGAGATGATCGGCCAACTGACTGGCGGCGTCGCGCATGACTTCAACAATCTGTTGATGGCGGTCATCGGCAATCTGGACCTGCTGCGCCGCCGGATTCCCAGCGATCCCAAGTTGGTCCGTTTCATCGATGGTGCGCTCCAGGGCGCGAGGAGAGGTGCTTCTCTCACGCAGCGTCTCCTCGCGTTTGCGCGGCAGCAGGATCTTAAGACTGAGCCGCGAGATCTCGCTGAACTTGTTCGCGGGATGGTCGATCTGCTTGAGCGTTCTGTCGGATCGCAAATTGAACTCGAATTCAAGCTACCACCCTCGGTACCCTCGACATTGGTCGATGCCAATCAGATCGAACTAGCGCTGCTGAACCTTGTCGTGAACGCGCGAGATGCGATGCCAGATGGAGGCAAGCTATCGATTAGCGTCAATCTAGCAACGGGGCGTCAACCTGATGAGCTTGCACCCGGCCTTTATGTCCTGCTTGTGGTCACAGACACCGGCCACGGCATGGATGCGGATATTTTGAAAAAGGCAATTCAGCCCTTCTTCTCCACAAAAGAGCTTGGCAAGGGGACAGGGCTCGGGCTGTCGATGACTCATGGCCTGGCACTTCAACTCGGCGGCTCACTCCGGCTAACGAGCGAAGTCGGTCGAGGCACGCGGGCTGAGTTATGGTTGCCAGCTACGCTCAAGGAGGGCACCATGAAAATGTCATCTACTCCCGAAGCTGCAGTCAATATAGCCCCCCAAAGGGCCGTTGTGCTCTTCGTCGATGACGACAGCCTGATCGGCATGAGTACCGTTGATATGCTCGAGGATCTCGGTCATGAGGTCATCGGCGTTGACTCAGGCGCACAGGCGTTGGATGTACTTCGGGACGGTCGCAAGATCGACCTACTCATCACCGACTTTTCGATGCCGAAAATGAACGGTGCCCAACTTGCCAAGGCAGCGCGGCAGCTACGACCCGAACTCCCCATATTGATCGCGACCGGATACGCGGAACTGCCGCAAGAGGCCGAGATCGATATTCCTCGCCTTGGCAAGCCTTACCAACAAGATCAACTGGCCGCCGCGATCGCCAAGGTTTTGCGTTGTCGCCTTGGGCAATGAAAGCAGGGGCAAGGCTTACGACGTTTCCGACAATGGCGCGGGACGAGTGGGGAGCAAAATGTCGTTTAAGCAGCCCATTTCGCAACTCAACGATGATGAGGACAGTAGCCAAAGGCGAAAGATGAGGGGCGTCATGAATGTGTGGTCATTTGCTAGTTGGATGGGCGTCGCTACGTTAGTTCGTGGGGTTCCGGCGGTAGAGGCAAGGCGTCTGGCAAGATCGACGACACAAAAAGCGCGAATCTGCGGTTGGCAGGAAGTCGTTCGAATGGAGAGCAACTACAAGCACGGATAACTGGTAATCATTTTGCTACCGAGACACTTAAGGGGCGTCGCGGAACTGGCGATTTTGCCACAATGGAGGCGAGTACCCCCAGGCAATGTCTGACATCGATATCAAGCTTGAGACCGACGAACGCATGACCGCCAACGACCGATTTGCTCCTTGGTGAAAATCACGGAGCCGAACGGAATATAGCCATTTAATTGCAGGCCTTTGCGGGGGGACGGGTGTAACAAGTGGCAAAACCCCTCCCAAGGAAAGTCAGCGCCCCTACTCGTTCCACAAACAGGCAAAGCCGTTACGGCGGAAACCAACGTGAAGGAAAATTGGCCGATGGTGATACGGTCGCCGCGACCATGCCAATCGCCGGCAATGACGCGTCGGCTGGAGGTTATCTTCATCACCAAGCTCTGCAGGCCCTTTGTCCGGCATGGGCAAAAGCTAGACAGGACGGTCCAGTTTATGAGATGGGTATAATGATACCTAGGAACTAACGTGCGTGCGCGGCGTTCTCCCACAGATCAGGGAGCCACACATGTTATCCGCCGCACACCTCAAGGCCGCCGAAGCTCACGAATTGGCCGCCAAAGCCCACCGTCTTGCTGCAGTTTATGCTGAGAGAGGCGAGCGGGCAATTAAGTATAGTCATGCCGCGCATATGCGTTCCGAAGCCGCGCTTGCCAGGGCTGAATTTGTCCTGCAGCAGCCCATAGCTAGGAAGAGCGGGGCCAATCGCTTTGCTGCCGGCAAGTGAGGCTTTGTCGACTCTTGGCTCGATTGCAACTGGAGGAGACGCATTTGAACAAGATCTTGACCCTGGTAGCGGCGGGTGGCGTCGCATTGACCATGGCCGCCTGCGAAACCGATAATCCCAGTGATCGGGCACTTGGTGGTGCCGTGATTGGCGGGGTGGGAGGCGCGGCGGTCGGAGCTGCAGTTTCGAACCATCATCCGGGTCGTGGTGCGCTTATCGGGGGTGCAATTGGGGCAGCTGGTGGTGCTGCTGTTGGTGCCGCCACCACACCGACCAGTGAGCCGCCGCCCGACTATAGCGGCGGGCACCAGTGTGCACGGGTCGGGTATGACGATTATGGCAACCGGGTGTGCACGGCGTACTACTGAGTTAGGGGACGCTGGCAAGACGTGCCACAAATCCAACGCCCGCCCGGCTAGATCCTCCAAGCGCGGACAGTAGCCCAGTTCGCTTTCTCTTCGCGGACTTAGCGGCCAATTCGGTGTCGAGCGCATTGACTTCGCCCTGCATTAGGCCGGGCTGTCGTACTCTGCGGCCGACGCACAGATCCTTGTGAACAGTCGCAAGCGTTGCTGGTTGGAGATCGCGTGAATCCTGCCCCGGTGAAGGCCGGGGTCGATTTTGATCCCAGCATGTGGTCGGGCGAACTCATGCATCTTCGACAGCCGGCCGCAATTCTCACTTGATCAGTGCCAGGCAGTGGCTCTCACCGGTGGTGCTCCGCGACTGCGGGACGATCGAAACACCAAGCTAGGGGGAAGATTTTGAGCAAATGGCGGTCATTTTATCGGGGCGATAGCCGCGGGCGCCGCGGGGCGCCCAGAAGGCCGCGACATAGCGTGGTCCGAGCCAAGAACGCGCGACGCGATTGTCGCGGTTTTGCTGTCCGGAGGTTGGTGTGCGCCCTGGACTTGCGTTTTCCTCGGCCCCTCTCCCCAATGATGGCGCAACTGCATATTCCGATTATGGAGCATGTGGCCTAGGCATCACGTACATGCCGGCCTCTTTTGCAGCTCTGATAAAGAGCTTTTGTGCGTGGTGTGGCGGCAGATACCGAGCGAGTGCAGCGCGACAGGCTTCCTTCGCCTCGCAGTACTCCTCACCGTCGGTGAGTGGCCATTCGTTATTTAACACGTATACCGCTTCCAAAACGTTGGTCACCGATCTGTAGTTTCCGGGCGCGATTTCCAGCGTCAATCCAAAATTCCAGTCTTCTGTCGTCATGGCATTTAGCCTTTCTGCCGTTACAACTTCGGCGCTCCGGGTTCAGTTCCGTGCGAGCAAGGGCTTCGACGTGATGACCGCATCAACTTCAACCAGCATGGAATGAGATCTCTGGGCATTGTCGCGGGAACTTCGAAGCCATGAGGCGCACTGGGGCACGACGGGGGGCATGAAGCCAATTGCCCAAGCCCCCACCAATTCCCGGCCGAGATCATTGGCCAGGTGCATCAGTCACTCAAATGCATGAAAGCCATTTTGCTTTTAACCATGGTGGCTGAAATGGACTGGGAGCGGTTTCATACTGTCGGCCACCTTGCGACGGATAACCATTGCGGGGTCGAATATGAATGATACAGTGCCTTAGAAGAGCAACAGTTGGCCGGAGACAACGGCCCTAGTCCTGGCAAATTTAGCATAGGGAGCTCGCGGCCCAGCAGCGACCTATCGGAGTGACCCAGTGGGTACTATTGTCCAGCAAAATCAGACAGACGCCACTCCGCTACAGGACTGGTTGGACGAACGTGTCCTCGAGCTTCCGGATCGTCTTTTGGATCTCCTGCCGGTGGGTGTTTACGTCTGTGATCGGGCCGGCATCATCGTCCGCTACAATCGTGCCGCGGCTGAACTATGGGGATCTTCTCCAAGGATCGGCGACCCGGCGCTTCGGTACTGCGGCTCCTATCGCCTTTATCGAGTGGACGGAGAATACGTTCCGCACACGATGTGTCCGATGGCCGATGTTCTCGCAACTGGGCAGCGACTGCGCGACCAGGAGATTGTGATTGAGCGGCCAGACGGCACGCACATTATCGCGCTGGTGAACATTGAAGCGATCCATGACGGCTCTGGACGCGTTGTCGGGGCGGTGAATGTCTTCCGCAAGAAGCCCGAGCAAGACGATTCTAGTAAAATCCAATCGAACCATGGCGGCCATGGGGCGGACGACCTTTTGCTGGCCTTACCCGCAGCGATTTACACAACGGATGCTGCTGGGCGGATCACCTCCTATAACGAGGCGGCAGCAGAGATGTGGGGCGTTCGCCCGGAAATCGGCACCAAGGAATTCTGTGGTTCATGGAAGCTCTATTGGCCGGACGGTACTCCCATGGCACATGATGAGTGCCCGATGGCTCTCACGCTGAAAGAAAGGCGCCCCATAAGGGGCATGGAGGCCATTGCAGAGCGTCCGGACGGCACGCGCGTTCCGTTCATTCCTTACCCAACGCCTCTGTTCGACGCATCAGGGGCTCTGGTCGGCGCGGTGAATATGCTGGTGGACATCACCGAACGCCACAAGGCCGAGCAACGAATCCGCGAGAGCGAAACTCGCAATCGCCATATCGCTGCCATCGTCGAGTTCACCGAGGATGCCGTTGTGGCTAAGGATATCAACGGCATCATCACGAACTGGAACCCGGGCGCGGAGCGGCTTTTCGGCTATACCGCGGAAGAAGTGATCGGCAAGCCGGTCACGATCCTGATTCCGACGGATCGACTTGGCGAGGAGCCAGCAATCCTGGCTCGCATTCGACAGGGCGAGCGCGTCGATCACTTCGAAACCGTCCGGCAACGCAAGGATGGCAGCTTGGTGGACATTTCGCTGACGATCTCGCCGATCAGAGATCCGGACGGCAAGATCATCGGCGCGTCGAAGATTGCGCGCAATATTACCGAACGCAGGCGGGCGCAGGAACAGCAGCACTTGCTACTCAAGGAGATGGACCACCGGGTGAAGAACTTGTTTGCTGTCGCCAGCGGCGTGGTCGGGCTGAGTGCGCGTACCGCAAAAACGCCAGAAGACCTATCGGTGGCGGTGAGAGGTCGATTGGCTGCGCTTGCAAAGGCCCATGCGCTTACGCTTCAAGGATCCTCGGACGACAGTCGTCAGTCAACTCAGGCGACGACGCTGCACGCGCTGATCCGGACGATCCTTGCGCCCTACGACGATCGCACGGACGGCGATAAAGCACGCGTCAACATCGTTGGCGGTGATATTCCGATCGCCGGCGGCTGTGTTACAACCTTTGCATTGCTTCTGCATGAGTTTGCGACCAACGCTGCGAAGTATGGCGCGCTCTCGACTTCTTCCGGCTGCATTGACATCACCTGTTCGGAAGCCGACGGTCAATTTGTCTTGACATGGGCGGAACGCGGCGGGCCGCGCGTCGATCGAAAGACCGACGGCGAGGGCTTTGGCTCCGTCCTCGTCCGTGCGACGGTGAAGGGGCAATTGAATGGAGAGATTTCACGCGATTGGAAGCCGACCGGCTTAACGATACGTCTGTCAGTCGCCAGAGATCGCATCGCCGCATAGACATACGGGACCACTTTATCTTGGAAGCGATGTCTGGTCCTGACGATGACCGCGTCGCAACCGATTTCGAGGGTCGGCAAGAATTTGCTGAAATCAAATTATTACTGGGGCCCATTCCTAGCCATCGCGCAAGTCTCCATGTTACCAGGCCCGCGGGGCCAGTTGGTTACCAGGCCCGCGAGGCCACTTACGGCACGTCCATGCAACTTTAGTGCGGCCCCAGATTCGCATAGCGGGGTGTGTGGAACCGGTGATTTGGCTAGCGCGCCGATTTACCGTGGACGATCTAATCATCTGACATCAACTCGCGCCTGCCAAAAAGATCCCAAGCCCAATTGAGTGCTAGTGTGCCGTCGCATTGATTATGACGGGTTAGCTCAGTCCGAGAATGGGTAGGTCCTGGGGTGGGACGAGCAACTTGATGCTCCGAGCGACCCCGGGCTGCTTATCGATCAAGCCGAGTTGGTCGAGGGTCTTGAGCATCTGGTGGACGGAGGGTGGGGTGACCCTAAAGTAGCGCTGGAAGTCCGCCTCCGCCGGAGCACGGCGATTGATCTGCGAATAGGCCCAGATAAAGGCGAGGTACTGGCCTTGTTTGGCGGTAAACCGTGCTGTCGGCGCTGGCGTCTTTTGGTCAAGCAATTGATTCATTGTCGATTCATCCACGGCTCTTCCACCAAGAAGGGCTTTGGGAATGAACGTACGATATCGGGTCGAGCTCAGCCAATCGGAACGAGACGAGCTGCGTGCTTTGGTGAGCGGGGGTAAATTGCCGGTGCGGCGGCTCAAGCGGATGCAGATCCTGCTGGCCGCCGACGGCGGGGTCGGCGACGAGGCCATCGCCGCCTCGGTGCAGACCAGCGGCTCGACCATCTACCGCACCAAGAAGCGTTTTGTGGAGATCAGCCTGGAGGCCGCCCTCAGTGAAGAGCCGCGTCCGGGGGCTGCTCGCAAACTGAGCGGCAAGCAGGAGGTGCAACTGGTGGCGCTGGCCTGTTCTGATCCACCGCACGGATGCGCCCGCTGGACTTTGAAGCTTCTGGCCAACGCCCTGGTCGAAGTGATCGAACACCCGAGCGTCTCACGCGACACCATCCGCCGCCGGTTGAACGACAACGATCTGAAGCCCTGGCAACAGAAGATGTGGTGCATCGCCACCATCGATGGCGAATACATCGCCCGTATGGAGGATCTCCTCGATCTCTATGCCGAGCCGCATGATCCCAAGCGGCCGGTGGTCTGCTTCGATGAAAGTCCGATCCAACTCATCGGCGAGGTGCGCGTGCCCATCGTGCCCAAACCCGGAAAGCGATACCGCTACGATTGCGAGTACAAGCGTAACGGCACGGCCAACCTCTTTGTCATGGTCGACGCCAATCGGTCGTGGCGCAAGGTCAAGGTCACTGACCGGCGCGCCAACCAGGACTTCGCCGTCTGCATGCGCGACCTGGTCGACATCGACTATCCCAATGCCGACAAGGTCCGCGTCGTGATGGATAACCTATCAACCCACACGGCCTGCGCTATCTATCAGACCTTTCCAGCCCTCGAGGCGCGTCGGATCCTGCGGCGCTTGGAGTTCCACTACACACCCAGGCACGCCAGTTGGCTCAACATCGTCGAGATCGAAATCGGCATCATGCGCCGCCAATGTCTCGATCGACGCATCGCTAGTCGTGACCTGCTTGAAACACAGGTCCGGGCCTGGGAACGACGCCGCACCGAAAGTGGCGCCCGCATCCGCTGGATGTTCTCCATAGACCAGGCCCGAGCCAAGATGGCCACATCCTATCCAACTCCCTCTCTCAAAGAGTCTTAATCAATGCGACGCCGCACTAGGGGCAACTGGCTCGCTTTGAACGCCAGGCCTTGAAGCAGCCGCCCGACTAGATTTGGTAGGAAGGAGCGCGCCGCGCGAGCGCTGCACAAGTTCAACCGGTCCCTCTTATTGCGCATTCGGCTCTAGGCCATGTCAAACGACGCCGGGAAGTGGGCCGGGAACCAGAGCAGATACTACCGAGCGAGCCGATTTCGTGGCCGTAGCAAGCGTGTTTCAACGCGCCGAGCAACAATCACTTTTGATTTGACACCCAGGGCCGGAGGGTTATCGTCTATCTGTAAAATGTCACAGATCACGGATAACTATGGGGCGACCCATTCGTCGCTTAAACAGAGCCGCCCATGAGGGCAGACTTGCGCAACCCCACTGACGGTTGGAAGTCCTAGGAGTAGCACTGGGACGAAGCCGCGGTTTGAGGTGGTAGCTTCGGGGCAGTGGCATCCGCTTGGCTGCAAGCGGACAAGGAGGGGATCGGCGCTGCTACACCAAAAGCGCGAAGTGGGGGCCAACCCCAACCGGTAATCAAGAGGAGAGCGACAAAAAATGGCCAACCGTTTGACGGATTACTTAGCGTGCTATCGCTATGGGTTGGTTGTGGTGGAGCATCAATTGGCAGACAAGGATGTCGATATCGACGCGACGTTTGCACCCAGTTCAACTCTGTCTTCAAAAGCCCCTATTGCGCCTACATCCCGCATACCCGTTACCTCACAGATGAAACAACTATGGCAACAAGTATCCCGAAAGGTTTTTAATCGACTGCACGGTCCTGGCTTTATCGGGTAGGATAGAACCCGTCTGGCTCAGCAAGCTCGTCCAAAGTAAGGTTGCGCTCAAGGCGCAAGAAGCGGCGAGTTCCGGCGATTGGGTTTAATGTGCTGGGCTGAGCGCCTGGCATGGCGCCGATGGGAGGTCTAGGCTGTAACTGGGCGTGTGAATAGTGGCGCTGGCCAAATCTCATTGCAGCCAGGTGAGGGCGAAGATCCTGCCCTCCAAAGGGAGACTTTTCGACAGGCTGAGGATTTTGGCATACCAAACCTTTCCTGACGGCTTTGTGGTTGAGCAATGGATGGGGCCGGCTGATCCTTTTTGCACAATCAGACGCTTGGAGATCCGTCTGCCCTCACTGTGGGACTTACTCGTGTCGGATACGTTGCCGCTTTGCGTAACCTAGGTCGGTTCGCTGATCGCCCTGTCGGAAGTTTCCAGATGATCTTTAATCAACGCGACCAGATCATCGTAGAGCTTTTTGGGGATGGTTACGCCGTACTTCTTGCTGCGTTGTCTTGCTTCGTATCGCCGTTGCGAGGGCAGCCGAGCTCCTTGTGTCACAATGGCGTCGAAAAGCCTTTCAGCCCGGGCGAGATTGTCGTTGAGCGCCCCACCGAGGAACTTTGCTAGATCGAAGATGAGGAGGAGCTCGCCGTGGCATGGTGCAGCACCAGCGCCCGCATCAAACTCCTGAGACTCCATGCTGAGCATGTCCCCGATCAGCGAGCCAGCCAATAATTCAACCATGGCTGATAATGCAGACCCCTTATGTCCTCCAAAGGTCAGCATTGCTCCCTTGAGCGCTTCGGCAGCATTTGTTGTGGGAATTCCCCTTTCATCGATGGCAAGTCCGGGTTGCAGGGAGGTGCCGGCGCGCCGGTGCAATTCGATCTCTCCTCGCGCCGTCGCACTTGTCGCAAAATCAAACACAAACGGCGGGCGTTGGGGCCTTGGCCAGGCAAAGGCAAACGGATTGGTACCGAGTACCGGCTTCGTCCCGCCCGCTGGTGCAACCCAACTATGGCTGGGAGTCATTGCTATGGCGGCAAAGCCTTGCTCAGCGAATGTTTCGACTTCAGGCCAGAGTGCGGAGAAATGGAAGCAGTTGTTGATTGCGACCGCCGCAAGCCCCTGGTGCCGGGCTTTTTCGGTGGCCAGGGGAATTGCTTTGTTGAACGCGAAAGATGAAAAGCCGAAATCGGCATCCACTTTCACAATTGACGGGGCTGTATCAACAACGACGGGGTTGGCGACTGGATTGACCTTGCCGGTACGAACTGAGTGCGCGCAACCGATCAGACGATACAGACCGTGCGAATGGCACTCGTCACGCTGTCCAGCGACAATGACCTCGGCGACCGCTTGGGCCTGCTCGGCACTCAGTCCTGTGCCCAGCAGCGCATTGCGGCTGAGATCAAAGGCTTCTTCCAACGAAAGTGTAACGGTGTCGCCCAATGATGTAGACATTTTTCGCATCTAGCTTGGTGCCCATCCCCGCTTCAAGTGGCTGGGACGCGCCCTGTTTCATTAACTGTTGCCGCGCGCTGCAGACCGACATCCGGTAGACTAGGCTTGTTCTGCACAGCCTTGGCCATGATATTTTCGACATAAGTCTTGCCGGCGTCGGGAAGAGCCAGGCGCGGTGGACGGGTAATCGAAGAACCGCAGCCCATAATTTCTTCGCAAAGCTTGATGCACTGCACCAAGTCCGGCCGTGCGTCGAGATGCAGTAGAATGAACCAGCTGTAAAGCGCCTTGGCTTCTTGGTAACGGGCGGCCCTGGCCAGGCGGAAAAGGGTCTGACCCTCCTGCGGGAAAGCGTTCGCCATTCGGTAGATCCAACCGACGGCGCCAAGCATGACGCTCTCCAGAACCACGTCATCGACAAGGCCCTTGAGAACTTTATGGGTCGCATCGATATCAAGATCGAAGTTCGGCTTGAACTGGGTCGTGACGGCCGGGAATACACCTGACCAGCTAATTTTCGGTGCCAAGCTTTGCTCCTGTCGAGTGGGGCTGTGGCGGAACACGCTGTGGCGGAGCACGCTGTGTGGGCTCAGACGAGCGTGACCCAGATGGTTTTGAAATTTGTATATTGGTCAAAGGCTTCGATCCCCTTGTCGTAGCCACCAAAGCCGGAGGTTTTGTACCCGCCGAAGGGAGTAGTGATGTCGCCTTCACCGTAGCCGTTGACGGCGACCGTTCCAGCCTGGATGCCTCGGGCCATGCGGATGGCGACGTTGATGTCGTTGGAGAAAACCGTCGCAGCCAGTCCGTAGGCGGATGCGTTTGCCAGTTCGACCGCCTCTTGCTCTGTCTGGAAGGATAGAACCGCAACCACCGGCCCGAAAATCTCGTCACGCGCGAGTGCCATCTGCGGAGTGACATTGTCGACCACTGTGGCTTGGACGAACCAGCCTCCGGTATCCGTCAGCACCTGATGGCCGCCGGCGAGGACTGTGCCGCCATCCATCTTGGCTTGATCAATAGCTGCCAAGACACGCTTCAAGGCAGAGGCTTCGATGAGCGGTCCCAGCTTTGTGGTGTAGTCGGTTGGCAGGCCGACGACCCACGCCTTCGATGCCTCGACAAGCTTTTCGACAAAAGCCTCTTTAATGCTCGACTGCACGAGAATGCGCGAACCGCAGGTGCAATTTTGACCCATGTTCCAGAAGGCCGCGCCCGCGAGATTCTCGGCAATGCGGTCGAGGTCGGCCGCGGTGTCGGCCATAACAATTTGCGGGCTCTTGCCACCGCATTCAAGAACGACCTTCTTCAGGTTGCTGTCGGCCGCATAGCGCAAAAACTGGCGCCCGATCTCGGTGGAGCCGGTGAACGAAATGACATCCACGTCCATATGCAGGCCAAGCGCCTTGCCCGCGACATGACCCAGGCCGGGCACTACGTTGAAGACACCTGCCGGAATCCCCGCTTGCCTGGCCAACTCGGCAATGCGCAAGGTAGAAAGCGGCGCAAGTTCGGCAGGCTTGACGACAATGGAATTGCCGGCGGCCAGAGCAGGCGCGATTTTCCACGAAAGGGTGCCCGCAGGAAAATTCCAAGGAAGGACCATACCGACCACGCCAACTGGTTGACGCACGATCAGACCGAGATTTCCTTCACCGGTCGGCGAAATCTTGCCGAAAACCTTGTCGATTGCTTCGGCGTACCAGCGAAGATTGTTGACGACATCTGGAATGTCGAGCTGTTCGCAATCGGTGATCGGCTTTCCAGCATCGATAGAATCAAGCAGAGCCAATTCGGCTGCGTTTGCTTGGACGAGATCGGCAAAGCGAAGTAATATTGTCTTGCGTTCCTTCGGCTCAATGCGGCTCCACGAGCCGTCCTTGAAGGATCGGCGTGCCGCTTTGACCGCTCGATCTACATCCTCCTTTGAGCAGGCGGCGACATGAGTCAGTACCTTGCCTGTGGAAGGATCAAGATCATCGAAGACAGTACCGCCCAATGCATCAACGAAAACGCCGTCGATGAACGCCTGGTTGCGAACATTGGCTGGAAGGATAGACATTGAAACCCCATTTGTACGAAAAGACAAAGAGCCGATTAGAGAACCTTGCTGAGGAAGGCCTTCGCCCGGGCCGTCTGTGTGTTGGAGAACAGTTCAGAGGGGCTGCCCTGTTCAACCACAACGCCACCGTCCATGAAAATGACGGTGTCTGCGACCTCGCGTGCAAATCCCAATTCATGTGTAACGACGATCATCGTCATGCCCTCGGCCGCTAGTTCTTTCATGACGTTGAGGACTTCGCCGACCAGCTCCGGATCGAGCGCGCTCGTGGGTTCATCAAACAGCATTAGTTTGGGCCGCATGGCCAGCGCCCGGGCGATGGCGACACGCTGCTGCTGACCGCCGGAAAGCGTCCGAGGATAGGCTTTGGCCTTATCTGTGAGGCCGACCTTTGAGAGCAACTCCATGGCGACGTCGACGGCCTCGGCCTTAGTGTTCTTCCTAACGCCCATGGGGGCCTCGATAATGTTCTCAAGAACCGTCATGTGGGGGAAAAGATTGAAGTTCTGGAACACCATGCCGATATCGGCGCGCTGGCGAGCAACCTCGCTCTGCCTCATCTCATAGAGCTTTCCCCCGTGCTGGCGGTAGCCAATAAGTTCGCCTGCCACCTGGAGAAAACCTCTCTCGATTTTCTCCAGATGGTTCATGCATCGTAGGAATGTGCTCTTCCCCGAACCTGATGGACCCAGAATGCAAGCGACCTTTCCGTACTCGACGCAAAGACTAATCCCCTTGAGAACTTTCAAGGTGCCGAAGGACTTTTCCACGCCGCACGCGACGACTGCGAATTCAGTGTCGGATTTCATATCGTCATCGTCCTTCGCCGATGTCGAAAGCATCGGTGACGTTGGCATTGGTTGAGTCGGTGGCACCAGCGCTGGTCTTGAGCCGGCGATCGCTCTTGCCGAAATGCCGCTCGAGGAAATATTGGCCGACAGATAAAACACTGGTCAGAACCAAGTACCAGATCGAGGCGACGATCAGCAGCGGGATAGTCTGGAAGTTTGCCGTGTAGATAAGCTGTGCCGAATAAAGCAGTTCCTGCATGGCGATGACGCTGACGAGCGATGTCGTCTTCAGCATGCCGATTAACTGGTTTCCTGTCGGTGGGATGATCACCCTCATTGCCTGGGGGAGAACGATGCGTGTCATCACACGAAAACTCGACAAGCCCAGAGCCTCGGCCGCTTCCCGCTGTCCAGGATGAACCGAATTCAATCCCGACCGCACGATTTCGGACATGTAAGCCCCTTCGTTAAGGCCGAGGCCGAGAAGGGCTGCTGCGTAGACGGTTATGTAACGGTTGGCATCAAAACTGCCGAGATTGGGTCCGAATGGAAAGCCAATCGTGATTTCAGGGTAGAGAGCTGACAAATTGTACCAAAAGATCAATTGCACCAGCAGCGGTGTTCCGCGAAAGAGCCAAAGATAACCCGATGCCGCAGTTCCAAGCACAGGATTGTCTGAAATGCGCATCAACGCGACTGCAGTTCCAAGCACGATACCGATTATCATGGCGGCAACCGTCAGCCAGACGGTCATAAGCAGACCCTGGAGAATGGCGCTATCGACAAGAAACTGGGCTACGATGTCCCATTTGAAGCGCGAATTTGTCACCATTGATGTCACCAGCCCAAGCAGGACGATGACAAGCAGCGCTGCCGCCACCCAGCGACCGTAATGCTTGAGCGGAACGACCGGCATTTTTTCGAATTCCCGGAAGCGCTGCCAATCAGGTGCGTGAGCCACTCTTGTTCCCCTGGATTTCATGCTTGCTCAGGATAGGCACTGGCAATCTCGTGCGACATGCTGTAATCGATAACCGGTAGCCGTTTACATACTGACAATTTGACCGCGCGGAGTCAAGCGATCTGGGCCCGCTGCGTCTATGCAGGGAAGCAATCGATGGAAAACTCGCGATGGACAAACTGGGGAGGTAACCAGTCGTTCCAACCAGACGGCATGGTCAAGCCTGCTAGCGAAGAAGAGGCCGTCGAGCGTGTTTGCGCCTCGATCAAAGCCGGAAAGCCGGTCCGCGTTGCCGCAGGAGGCCACTCATTCACGCCGATCGTGGAGACATCGGGTTCGCTTTTCGACTTTTCAAATCTGAGCGGCGTCATATCTACCCATCCCAACTCACACAGGGCCGTTGTATGGGGCGGATCGAGGATTGCTGCCCTGGGCGAACCTTTATGGGACGCGGGGCTCTCACTGGCCAATCAGGGCGATATCGATGTGCAGTCCATCGCAGGCGCAGTCGCGACCGGCACAAAGGGGTCAGGGGTCGGGTTCGGGTCATTGTCCTCGGCGCTCACCAGCCTCCGGGTAATCGATGGCAGGGGAGAGGTAGTTGATATCGACGAAACCCAACCAGAGCTTCTGCGGGCGGCACAAGTCTCGATCGGCCTTCTGGGGCCGGTGCTAAGAGTGGGCTTGAAGCTCGTCCCAGCTTACGGGCTTAAGGAGGAGAACGTCATATTGCCGATGGAGGAAGTGCTGCGCCAGTGGGATTATTTTCTCACCGAGTACCGGCATTTCTCTTTCTGGTGGATGCCGGCGGCTCGATCGGCCGACATGTACAAGCTCGGAGACGTGCCCGCCAATTTCTGTTTCGTCAAGCTCCTACGGGAAGTTCCAGCATCTATGGCTGAGGTCCCGGCCGGCGAGCCGAACAGACGCATGGATCGTGCATACCGAATTTATCCCGATGGCACGACAATCGCTGAGTTTCACGAACTCGAATATATGGTTGCAGCCAAGGACGCCCGCGAAGTTGTCGAAATGATGCGCGCGTTGATGCTCAAGAGCTTTCCTAATGAGGTTTCGCCGTTACAGGTCCGCTGGCAAAAGGCAGATCAAGCCTATCTTTCTGCCCAGAATGGCCGCGACACTACGTCCATATCGGTATCAGGTGAAATCGGCCGAGACTATATGCCGTTTCTGCGCGCGGTTGACCGCGCACTTCAGCCGTTCGACGCCCGTCCCCATTGGGGCAAACTGCATTTTCTCAACGCTGAAAGAGTTCGCGCCCTCTATCCAGACTTCGAGAAATTCCAGGCTGTCAGGCGTCAGATGGATCCAACCAACCTGTTCCTCAATGCGCACCTGGAAAAGCTGTTCGCGTAACCTTGGTAGCCACACGCCGCCACTTTGAGAATGCAGGAAAAAGGCGAAGGAATGCGAAAGCCCCTCTGGGACCTTACCTCGCACCTGTTCGACGCATTGATCATCGGCGCCGGCGATCAATGGCTGTGCGACGCCTCGCCAGCTCGCTGCCGTTGGCTACGATGTCCTCTTGGTAGACAAAGGAGATTTCGGCGGACCGTCCACCGCCCGCTCAGGCCGTGTCCTCCACTGTGGGCTCCAGCTTCTGGCCCCGCGATCCTCTGTCTGGGACTATCCAAGGCGACCTGAGGAGCTTATCGAGCGGATTGGGATGGCTCGTCGAACGGGGCTCGATTACGCGCAATTGCTGGGAGCGCTCGGGCCGCGCCTTCGCCCCATGCACGTTGGCGTTCCCGTTTACCGAGGTGGGGGATAGTCGGGATGGCAGGTCGAGCTGGGGGCTTGGCTTATCAGATGCTTTTGTGGAGGGAAAAACGCGTTCTGATATAGACGTTGGAAGAGGCCTGGGGGACCCCGCAGGCTCTAGCTGAGATGTTTGCGAACCGCGAGAGTCTCGGTTCAGTCGTATCCTTCGTTGACCAGCGGTTCGAATGGCCCGAACGCATCGCGATCGACGCCGCACTCGATGCTGAGAAGATGGGCGCCTTCATTCGGAACTTCACAAATGTGGGGAGCCTGGTTCGGCGGGGCGACAACCTGTGCCAGGCTGAGCTGACGAACGTACCTGATGATAGACAAAAGATAACGGCGCAAGCGCGACTGGTCCTCGATCTGGCCGGCGCATGGGTAGACGAGGTTATTGGCCGTGTCGGGGGTGCGGGTACTATTGAAAAGAAGATCGTTTGCGTGAAGGGCGTATATGTTCTGGTCCAGCTTGCGGACAAATATCGCGGGGCGGGAGTTGCGTGACACAATAGCAGCGGAGAGCCAATCACCTGTCTGCCCTGGGGCGATCTTCTCTACATTGGCCCTACGGACACGCTCTTTACGCGCGGCCCGAAGGATTTACGCCTCGAAGATGAACAGGTCCGCTTTCTGGTCCATGAGATCAACCGGCTGCTAGCGGGCATTGGGGTTGGCGAAGATGATGTTGTCTTGGCCTGGGCTGGTCTGCGCCCCATTACAGCAGCTCCCGGCCTACCCAAAGGCAAACGCTTGCCGTTCAACGTCCTCCATGACCTGGCAGACGAAGAACTGGCGGGTATGATGACGCTGAGCTGGGGCGTCGTTGTCCATCATCGATCGACTGCGCGCCGCATTGCAGGCTGCCCTCGCGGCAAAAATCCCTCCCTCACGCCCCCCCTAATGCGTTTGCCTGGCTTCCAAGGCAGTTCCCGGCTGGAGCCTCACCGCTGCTCCAGCCTGGTTATCCCACGACCCGCGCGGACCTCAGTTGCTGCATTGATCACGAGCATGCTCGTGATCTTGTAGGGATTTTGTTTTCACGCACGGGAATTGCTTGGACCGGCGGTTTGACCAGGCCAACATTAAAAGTCGCCGCGAAGACAATAGGCGATAGCCTTGGCTGCAGCCGTGAGGAAACCGCCACTCAGATCCACATGTTCATCGAATACATGCAAATTCATCACCGATATAAAATACTTGAGTAGGTGGCGTTGCGGCAAGATGCAGAACCCATCCCCGAGCTTGAGGATGGGTCCATTTCAAAAAAAGCACAGGATCGGATGATCAGAAGCCATATTTGGGAGGCGTGGAGCCTTGCGTGTAGATCTCTGCCTGTTTGGCCGCGCCATAGGCAGTGTCGTTCTTCTCCAGGATTTTCCCGTACTCGCCGCTCTTGATCAGCTGATCATAGGCGGCCTTGATCGCCTGCAGCATCTTTTGCGAGTTCTCGGTTCGGGCCACAGCCGTTGCGGTCGGACCGCCACCGATTTCACCACTGGCATTTAGGGTTTTGTCGAGGTTGATCGCCTCCTGGGCGCCGCCCCGATTGATCAGTACGCCATCAACACGTGCGCTGTTTAGAGCGAGAATCGCGTTACTGACGGATGGAAAGGCACTCACGGTCGGCGCATTCGTGCAGGACTTCGCCGCTTTATTCAGCGTCTCCAATTCGGCGGATCCTGCCATCGCGCCGACAATGTGACCGCAAATGTCGGATAGAACCTTCGGCTTGTAGTCTTTGGAGTTCGAAACGAGGAAAGAGCTGTAGTCCTGCCAGTTCGTAACGAAATCAGCGACCTTTAGGCGCTCGGCGGTCACGTAGAACTCACCATAGGAGATGTCATATTTATTCGCCTGCATCCCGGTCAATGCCGCCGCGAATGGAATGAGGCTAAGTTCGGCCTTGAGACCCAGCACGGCCGCCACGGCCTTGGCAAGATCCGGATCCATGCCCTTGAGTTCGTCACCATCTTTGAAAGCGAGCGGCTTGCCGACATCGGGAATGGCAATCCGCAGAACGCCTGCGTCCTGGACAGATTTGGGCAACAAGGCGGCAACTGCGTCTACCTTTGCGACTGTCTGCTGGGCCTTCGCCGTGGGCATCATGGCGATCATCGTGGCACAGACGCCCGCCAAGAGGATAAATCGAAGCGTATTTCGTTTGTCTAACTTCATTCCCATGTTCCCTCTGTTTTTCATGTGTCGGAGCCCCCAACCGAGCGGAGCGAGCGCGTTGACAATAGTGGCTTACGGGTAATATATTATCGCTTATCGACCGCTTAGACAAGGCGTCAAATCACATGAATGGGCCGCAATGACCGATGCATCGCAAAGTCGGTCAAACTCCGCGAGCCGACCCGTCACGATCCCTTGCGATGCAATCCAGCCAGGTTGAGGTTAGAAAACGATCATGAACAATACAGACTATGACGTCGTCGTAATTGGAGGGGGTCCGGCTGGGTTGGCAGCAGCATGGGAGCTTCGGGACCGCAAAATTTTAGTGCTGGAAAAGACGCATCGTCTGGGAGGGCGTCTCTATTCGATCGCGCGCGGGGACTACTGGCTGAACTTGGGTGGCCACCTTTTCCCGGCGGCCGGATCCCATATGCGCAATATCATGTATTCCATCGGTCTCGACGTGATCCAAATCCCGGGCAACAAATTTGCAATTTGGTGGGGGGGTAAGGTTTACGCGCCCAAAGCCGTATCTGCTCTTCCTTTGACTTTGCGCATGTCTTTGCGCGAGCGCATTTCTCTGGCTTCGATTGGCCTTCGCGTCCTCAAAGCCGTGCGTGGCTGGCAAAGGGAAATGCAACCTGTCTTGGGCGAGTCGAACCAGGACAGGCGCGCCCGTGTTGCCCGCTATATGTCGGATATCTCGTTTCGCCAGTTTATCGGGCGGCCGCCCAAACGTGTGGAGGCTCTTTTCCAGTCCGCCGCCCGCCGTGCCGCAGCCGAGATGGAGGACCAGAACGCGGGTGTTGGCGTATCGCTGTTCGGCGCCGTTTGGAGCGGCAAAGGTGACTCAATGGCACTCAACCTAAACGGTGGTTCTGGCCGCTTTGGTGAGACCATGCAGGAACTCCTCGGCGATCGAGTGAACTACAATGCGACGGTCAAGCAGGTCGCAAAGGCCGGCGAACGCGTTAGTGTGACCTATGAGACCGACGGCCGGCAAATCACTGTTACAGCATCGCAGGTCATTGTGGCCGTCCCGGCCTTCCAGGCAGCAAGCATCGTGCGTGATATCCCCGACGATGTCTCTAAAACACTGCAGAATGTACAATACGGTCCATTCCCCACGATGGGGATCATCACGGACGAGACGGGGCCGATGCCCTATGACGACATTTATGCCATCACCACACCGGAAGCATGCTTCGACATGTTCTTCAATCATGCAAATCCGCTGCGCACTGGCCCACGTAAGCCGGGAGGTAGCCTTATGGTCTACGCTGGCGGGAAGCCAGCGGCAGAGATGATGAAGCTGAGTGATGATGAAATCCGGGATAGGTATCTGGCGGATGTCTACAAGATGTTTCCCGAACTGAAGGGGCACGTCAAAGAGGCGGTGGTCCAACGATGGACGCCTGGAAATACATACCGACCGGCAGGATTCAACTTTGATCCGATGCTGGCCTATTGTAAGCGGGCCGACATCGATATTCATTTTGCTGGCGACTATTTTGCGGAAATTGGCAATATGGAAATCGCCACGGGTTCGGCGCATGAAGCTGCCCGGCGCGCTCGTGTTCGCCTTATGAGCAAGGAGGCAAGGCCTGTATCTTCTGCCGCGCGGCAAAGCGAGATTGCGGATAAGCTGGTATGACGGACCAAAGACAGGTTCGCTTCGGGATCATCGGCGCCGGCGTAGCGGCTGAGACACATGCGCGCGAGCTCGCCAGGGTGGTCGGGGCTCGGCTAGAGGCGGTGTTTGCCCGTGACGATGGAAAGGCGGAGCGATTTCGCTCGGCCTTTGACGTTCCGAAAGCTTATAGCGATCTTGACCGGTTTCTAGCCGATACCTGCATAGACGCCGTGATCGTTGCCACGCCCAACGGCCTCCACCGCGACTATGCGTTGGCTGTTTGCGCTGCGGGAAAGCACGTAATTGTCGAAAAGCCGCTTGAAATTAATACCGAGCGCGCGCAAGCCATCATCTGTGCATGCAAGAGAGCAGGAACGCGTCTTTTCGTGATCTACCAGCGCCGGTATTCACAAGCGGCCCGCAAGGCGAAAGAAGATATCGCCGCGGGAAGGCTTGGAAAGATTATCCTCGTCAACATTGTCGACAACGAGTTCCGCAAACCTGAATATTACCAAAAGGACTACTGGCGTGGAACAAAGAAACTCGAAGGGGGCGGGTGTCTAATCACGCAATCCACGCATCTTATCGATCTCGTGCAGTATCTCACAGGCCCGATAGCCTCGGTGTTTGCGTATACGGCCACTGCCCTGCACGCGATCGAGACTGAGGATACGGCAGTCGCCGTTTTCAAGTTCGCGAATGGCGCTCTTGGAACCCTGTCATCCTCGACCGCCGCTTATCCGGGCTTGCGCCATATGGTCACGATTTGCGGAACGGAAGGCAGCATCATCTTCAATGGCGAACATGACCAGATCATCTTTCGCGCTTCGCAGCATGATGATGATTTAATAGACTATCATGGCGAGTTTTCCTTTGCCGACCCGGTTGACCCGCGGGCGTATCCGACTACCGGTCAGCGTATACAATTGCAGAAAATTACCGATGCATTGATGGCCGCCGATCAGGCTGGCGAAGTCGACGAGCCGCAGATGCTCCGCGCACTTCAAGTGTCCGACGCTTTATACCGCTCTGCTGCGCAAGGCGCGCAGGCTCTGATCGCAGATTAACCAACACTATGAAGATGGGATGGTCTGAATTTGTATCTTCTGCCCGCGCATACACTGCAGCTTGCCTGTTCATGAGCGATGCTGTGGTGTTGAATCGCCAGCCATTTGATGCCAGAATCAGATCATATATCGCATGTTATCGATAGCCTTTGTGGGCGCGAAAGGCAAAGGAACCAGATGGATCACCTGCAGCAGACCAATCTTCGTGACCAGGCATTGGCGGTGTTGAAGTTGCGTCTTGTTTCGGGTGATCTTGCTCCCGGTCAGATCTATTCGGCAGCGGCTCTTGCATCAGAGCTGGGGGTGTCGAACAGCCCCGTTCGGGAAGCCATGCTGACCTTGGTCAATCAGGGTCTTATGGAACCGGTTCGAAATCGCGGATTTCGTGTCGTTCCGTTGAGCGCCAAGGAACGTCGCAACAACTATGATATCAGGATCATGTTGGAAGTCCCGGCGATGGCACGCCTAGCCGGCTTGAATGACAAAGTGGCCGCGCGAAAGAGAGAGTTCACGGCAACAGCGTCCAGTATAGTCAAGGCGGCAAAATCGCGCGATATCGTCGGCTATCTGGAAGCAGACCGAAACTTCCACATTGGTCTACTTGGTATCCTCGAAAACGAACAACTGACAGCAATTGTCGAAAATCTCAGAGACCAGGCCCGCCAGTACGGTCTTAAAGCTCTCTCGGAAAGAGGCGATTTGGTCAAATCTGCCGAGGAGCATCAGCCCATCCTCGATGCTATCATCGCAGGTGATGCAGAAAAAACGACAAAACTAATGACCTCACACCTTAGTCATCATGTCGGGGATTGGGCAGGCTAACGCCCCTGATAGTGCGAACGCCTGCCGGTCAGACCTGACTGCACCGCTTTGACGAGCCAAGTATGACGCCGTTACAAAGGCGCCATCTTGAGCGACATGTCCGAACTATCGCACGCTTGCTGCGCCCGTCACCAGTTGTGGATCGAGTGTCTTGAGCGCAGTCTTTAGCTGCTCATAGCGCTGGGGCGTATAGGGGCGCACAGGTGCGCGCGTAGGACCGACCCGAAGGCCGAGAATTTCGCAGGCGGTCTTCACGCCACTGTTGTATGAACCGGTGCCGAGGATACGGATAACCGGGTTGATCTTCCGCCACATTGCGACGGCTGCCGCATCGTCGCCTTCCTGGCTGGCTTTATGCATCTTCGAAAGCGCCGGCGTCAGAAAGTTCGCAACGCCCATAACCATGCCTGGCGCTCTAAGCATGAGCGCTGGCAGGATAAGGACGTCCTCGCCATTGAAATACGTGATCGTGTCCGAATAATCTGAGAGCAGCGTGTTCATCTGGGCAATATTTGCAGAGGAATCCTTGACGTATTTGACCTGTGGGATCTTGTCGGCAAGGCGCACGAGAAAATCGACATCGAGGTGGAGGCCGGTCGAGGGCGGAAAATTATAGGCGCAGATCGGAAGATCTGTCGCGTCTGCTACAGCGGCATAATAGGCAAAGGCTTCTTCAAAACCAATCAGCTCATAATAGGGCGTAGCGAGCATGATGGCCGTCGCGCCGATGCGTTGAGCATGTTTTGAGAATGCAACTGCCTCGCGCGTGGAAGTCGCACCAGTGTGCGCCAGGACCCCCACACGCCCGGACGTCTGCTCGACAACGATCTCGACGAGCCGCAGACGCTCTTGATGTGACAGCACGGAGAACTCTCCTGTGCCCCCGGCTGGAACGAAGCCGTCCACGCCATCGTCGATGTTCTGGTCGACAAGCGCACGCAGCGCAGCCTCGTCAATCTCTTCGCCATCCCGCGTAAAGGGCGTCACAATAGCTGATAACACACCGCTCAGTGTCATGTTGGTCTCCATCATTATCTTGGTTGGGTCAAAGGGGAGCAAAACCGTCGGCGAGACTGTCGTTGCTGTCGGCTGCAATGGTGAGAAAACCATTGATGTACGCGCGACCTGTCAGCAGAGGCGTGACCGTCCGCCGACCGCCGTGATTGCTCAAATCTTGCGCCGCCACAGTGAAGGTTGAGCCAATTATGCTTTGCGTCGTCAGGATAGTGTCGGCTGCAATCTCGCCATCAGTGACGAATTTGGAGAAAAGGGCGCTCGAACCGGTGCCGCAAGGCGAACGATCGATGACGCCAGGGGGCGCGACCACGACAATTTTCGCACGTTTGCCATCCTGGTCGGAAAGCCTGCGGAAAAACATGACCTGGTAAACATCAAGAAGGCCACCCGTGATGGGGTCACGGACCCCGTCCTTGGTATAAGCGGTTCTTAGCTGTCGGGCGAAATGGACGATCTCGGTTGCGTTATCCCGATCGAGGGAGAGGTCAATCGCATCGGCATCGACCGTAATATAGTAATCACCTCCGTAAAGCAGTTCGACAGGAATGGTTTTCCCAGCGACTGTCGTCTCTCCACGCTCGACCACATAGGACGCAACATTCGTCAAGGTGATGGTGGTCAAGTGTCCGTTTTCTCTATGGGCGGTTACTCCAACAGGGCCTGCCGGTGTGCGGATCTTGAAGTTGGCCTCCCGATCATTCTTTGTCCAAAGATTGGGGAGAAGGTGGAGTTCGACGATCACGCAAGCAAAGCCGATCATGCAATGGCCGCACATCGGCGGGTAAGACCCCGGTTCGAGGATAACTGCTCCGATGTCGCAACCATCCTCCTTCGTCGCGATCGGGAGGACTGCACAAGTCAGGCCGCCCCCCCGCGGCTCGTGAACCAGCCGTCTGCGCCAATGGTCCGCTTGATCGCGCAGCCAGGCGCGTGCCGTATCGACGGTCCGAGTGCCTGATGGCAGCTCAATGCCCGACATGACAATCCGGGTCGGATTTCCCCCTGTATGGGAATCCACTGCCAGAATAGTCTGCCGATCCGTCTTTTTAAGCCATTCGCCCACAGAGGCTGGCCAGCCAGAAACTAAATCGACCATCTTAGGCGACCTCGAAGAGCGGCGCGCCCAGCGCCTTTGCGTCAACGTTTATGCCAAGCCCCGGCCCCGTCGGCGCTTGCCCCCGGCCCCTTGACGATCGCGGCTCATAGTTGGCGACATGCTCTTTGGTCCAGTCGTTGAAGAATGAGGCGTGCAGAAGGGCCTCCGGTGCAGTACTTGCCGCGACATGTGCCACCGCTGCCGAGGTGACATCGCCCCCCCAAACGTCCTCGACGCACATGGTCATACCAAGATCTTGTGCCAGAGCGCGCATCCGCGAGGCGCCGGTTATGCCGCCGAGGCGCGCGAGCTTGATGTTTACAGAGCCCGCGCCGGCTTCGTATTTGGCGCGAAAGAGTTCGCCGCTGTTGACCACGGATTCATCCATGACAAGTGGCAGGTCGCTCATTCTTTGAACGATGGCGCAATCGGCTGTCTCCCGGCATGGCTGTTCAATGTAGACGTTCAGCCCCGACATCCGCCGGACGGCGATGATGCCGGCTTGAACATTCCATCCCCCGTTGGAGTCAGCGATGATGACGGCATCATTTGGACAAGCCTCAACGACACTGCGCGTCCTTTGAGCATCCTCGTAAGGATCGTTGCCCACTTTAACCTGAAACCGGTTGATGCCAGCCTTGCCGCGCAATCTGACGAACTCCGCCATTTGTTCTGGCGAGGAAAGGGGAACAGCTTCATAAAGCGGAAAATCTGGTTGTGTCGCGCCGCCAAGAAGTGTCGAAACGGGAAGATTGGCAACTTTTCCCAGAATATCCCAGCAAGCGATATCGATCGCGCTCTTTGCACTGTTCTGCCCGAGCAACAGCATGTCCATGACTTGGTGGACTGTGGCGATGTTCAATGGATCCAGACCCATTAGGTGAGGGGCGAGGACGCGAAGGGCCTCACGGGTTCCTTCGGCAAAAGCAGGCAGGTAAGTTCCTCCAAGCGTGCATGTCTCGCCCCAGCCTTCCAGCCCGTCGTCGGTGCGCACTCTTACGAGCGTAGAATCCTGACTGAGTGCCGCACGGCCCTTCGACATGACATATTCGCCATGCGCGTAAGTCAGGCCATATCCAAACACATCCATCGCCGCAATTTTCATGACCGCTCCTTGCCGCAATCGGCCAGAACAGGCCGAACATAGGTAATGCATAAGCGGTAACATATCACACGTGATGCAGCAACTGATCTCCGACGCGGCGCGTGGCTTTTCGCGTTTGGCGTATGGGGCGTTTGGCTGCACATGCTGGTTACCCAAGAGCCAAGGCCCGAACAGCGCGAGCTGTTGCATGCTTGTGTCAACTTCAGAGCAAACGCTCGAGGCTATCACGGTGGTTTCACGCAATACATGTTTCGTTCAAATAATCGCACCACACACCAGCAAAACGGTACTGTATTCGCCTAATTGATTTGGCCAGGCGCAACATAGTTTGGGTCTGTTGCAATTTGCAGCAATGCATATTGGTTAGTTTGATTGTTTAAACAATCCGCGGTTGCAGAGATGTTGGTTCATCTCCGCGCTTTGCTTGAATTTTGGCAATTATCTCTGGGGGGAGGTAACAACGTAAGCCTTACTCAAACCCAAGGAATAAGTGATGACTGATACAGCCTTGCCGTCCAGAATTCCTTCAATCCGACTGAGCCCCGAGCGCCAAATAGTTTCAGAGCAACTAGGCCTGCTTCGAGACCTTACAGGTACCTGGGAGGGCCGAGGCTTCAACCTTATCGCCAGACCGGACAAGCAAGGAGGAGGTCCCCTGTTTCTTGAACTCAATCAAACGCAGGAAACTTTAAAGATCGATCCGATTTCGTCATCAATCCCGAACCGTGGCTTTGCGCAGGACGATATCGAATTATTCGGCCTGACATATCTGCAAAAGATCAGTGATACCGTGACCGGTGGCGCGCTTCACATCGAACCTGGAATTTGGGTAACTCAACCTGCGACAACCGCCCCCCCAGAAACACCGGCTGCCGGAACGCAAATCATCGCGAGGATGGCGACCATTCCTCACGGAAATGCACTGTTGGCACAAGGCTCGGCAATGCCTGTTCCTACACTCACGAATGGGACTTTTAACATCACACCCGTCAATACGGCTCCTTTTGGGGTTGGGTCGCCGATGCCCGCGGGGGGCACGCAGGGTGGCTTTCCAGCCTACAATCTCGCCGACACCACTCCTGCTGCCGTCAACTTCAGAACTCCCTCCGGCGACAATCCAGCGGTCCCTCTGCCAGCATCGATCGACACCATTCCCATGCAGAATGTGATAAACGATCCCACACGGTTGCTTCAGCATGCCATTAGCCACCAGTTCATCGAGAGTATGGTGGTGCTCAACATCGCCACGGTAGACAGCATCGATGTGACATCAGGAGCGGTTCCAGTTCAATTTGGCGCGGGGGGCATCGAGAATATGCCCTTCCTGGTAACAAACGCCGATACCGCCTTGGTTTTCGCAACCTTCTGGATTGAGAAAATCAGACATGAGTTTGGGCACTTCCTGCAGCTCCAATACGTACAGACGGTTATTTTGAATTTCCCGATCCTGGGCACCGTTAAAAGTCTCAGCTGGCCCCACGTTTCAGTTGCAACGCTTCGAAAGACGTTTGGCTGAGATTCTAGGCTTCAATCACTTGACGTTGATCCCGCAGTGCCTATGGCGGTCGCTGTGGGATTTGCGCCCATCGGGTGCTTGCATCGCGTGGACCGCTACCGCACCGTTTCCCGCGCCCGGCTATAGTCGCATAACGTGATGCCCAAGCTCTCAGCCAACGGTCGAAGAAGCAATCTCGATGCGCACGCTGCCCCTCGTCATTCCCATCACCCTTGCCGCCGGCCTAGCGCTCGGTCTGGCTGCTAGGGCTTCAGCTCAGTCGGGGCCGGACCTGCATGCCTACAAGGCGGCCCGCTTCGTGCCCTATGTCAATTCCGGCAAGGGTCCGAACGCGTTCACCGATGCACCCAAACTGTCCTTCCTCGTCCAGGCGCCGGGTGGGGGGGCCCCGCGTGAGTTCATCATGGCGATGGACACCGGCACGACCGGGGTGGTCATCTCTGCGACCGATCTGCCGGGCTATTCGGCTGTTGGCTATCCCCAGGGCTGGGAATTCCTGTCCAGCAGCAAGTTGTTGTGGGTCGGCCACTGGATTCCACGCGAACTGGTTTTCTTGGACGCCTCGGGCAACCCACTGGCTACCGGCAAGGTGCCGGTGCTGGCGGTGGAGATCGAGTACACCTGTCCAGGCTGGAGTGAAGAGGCCAATCAACCCACCTGTGCGCAGCCGCGAGAGACGGTGAGAATGCCCACCGGTATTGCCTACATGGGCGTGGGCTTTGGACGCGAGCATGACGGCCAGCCCCAGGGCACGCCGGACAAGAACCCACTTTTAAACCTGACTGCAATCGATGGCACACCCATCCGGCCAGGCTCCTACCGCGCGGGCTATATCGTCACGCCGAGTGGTGTGCATGTGGGGTTGAGCGCGACCAACAGCCATGACTTTGCCTGGGTGAAGCTTCAAGGTCGCAGTCTCGACAAGACCGGCAAGCCGGCATCCGACGACGCCCGCGATTGGCCACAGGCGAGCATGGCAGTGTCGGTTAACAGTCAGCCCAACCAATCCGGCCCGGTGCTGATCGATACAGGCATTGCGCAGATGTACCTGACCGTCTCAGATCCCTCGCAACTGCCCACACAGCCGGTGCCAAACCCTAGCCGGAAGGGCGCTACCTCCACTAGTCTGGCATCCGGTGTCGAGGTCATCGTCTCTTTCCCCAACGCGAACAGTCCAGTGTCTCAATACCGTTTCACGGTGGGCGACAACGCTAATGAAACTGCTCCCAGCGTGGTCCTGATCACCCGAGGGGGCACGCCGGCCTTCGTTAATACCGGGCGGCACTTGTTGCGCGACTATGACGTGGCTTTTGATGCCGACGGCGGCTGGTTTGGATTACGCAAGGCGGGGCCCTAGACCCGCGTAATCGTTCACTCAAAGTGGCCCGCCCCCGGCGGGAAGCTGAAAACGGGGGGGTGTTTGGGGAAGGGCCTAAGCCCGGCCCCAAGCCTGAGCAAGGGCGGACCATGCAGCACGATAGAGAACTTTTCGGCGGGCTAGAAACTTCGAAGCTGAAGATACCGGTCACGGCCGACCGGCAGTAGCGGGCCGCAACCGTGGCGGCTGAACACAATATCGACGGATGGGAAATTTCGCCTCGCTTAGCTTCCCGTAACACTGCCCACTCGATCTTTGTTGAGCGCACATCAATGAACTGCGTTGCTCGCAGAAACTGCAATCACTTTGTCAAAGCTCGACGTGAATCAATTCAGAGGCTGAGGTCATGTAATATTTATTCCACTTACATCAAAAAGCGATATGCGAAGAATCAAATTTATATTATTAGATTGCTGGAGCAAGAGTTTAAAGGTGCGTGCGGGAGCTACCGACTTACCACGTGTGCCGGAGGGGCTGTCCTCGTAGAGGGCGGCCCTTTTATTTGTGCGCCCAGCATGGGCGCACTCTTGCGGGTGAAAGTCCCGTCGTGAGCTGGTCACAGCGAGCGAAGAGAAGCGCAACTGCGAGAGGGCGACCGATCGTGGGGAGGAAGCGTGGATCGAAGCTGCGGGCCGATGAACAAGAACCGGATAGAAGGCGGCGCCGACAGGGCGAGCGGGCAAGTAGCCGCGAAGCTCTCGTGACCAAAGGTCGGCGACGTAAATCCGGCGGTCGTGCAGTGAAGGAGTGCGTTCTTACCTGGGGAGATCTCGCGTTGTGCCTGAAAGGGCGACGGTATTGAGCCGGAGCGAGAAGTCAGCAGAGGCCATATTAGCCGCAAGGCGAAGGGCCGAACGAGAAGGAGTGCTCGTTTCCATGCCGCTTGGCGAGGCGCTGCATCAGAAGCCCGGGGGATCGATCCCGGGGCGTGCCATCGTAGGGCCGGGTGAAGCCCTGCCCGGGATGGAGCGTGATGAAGCCGAACCGGCGCGGCAAGGGCAGGACGGCACAGGGCAAGGTCTGCTGTGGCAGGCTCTTGCGCGAGCGAACATGATGGAGGCGTGGAAACGCGTGAAGTCGAACGGCGGCAGTGCCGGCGTGGACGGGCTGACCATTACCGAGACCCAGGATTATCTGAAGGAGCACTGGCCGCGAATTCGGGCTGGGCTTCTGGATGGCAGCTACCGGCCCAAGCCGGTTCGCCGCGTCCAGATTCCCAAACCGGAAGGCGGCGTGCGCCAATTGGGTATTCCGACGGTGACGGACCGGCTGATCCAGCAGGCCTTGCTGCAGGTTCTGCAACCGTTGATCGATCCGAGCTTCTCTGAGCATAGCTACGGCTTCCGGCCGGGGCGCCGGGCGCACGAGGCTGTGCTTGCGGCGCAGCGCTATGTGCAGGAGGGGCGGCGGATCGTGGTCGATGTCGATCTGTCCCAGTTCTTTGACCGGGTGAACCACGACATCCTGATGGACCGGCTCTCCCGGCGGATCGGCGACAAGGCGGTGCTTCGTCTTGTCCGCCGCTACTTGGAAGCCGGCATTCTCGATGGCGGGGGGAACGTGGAGCGGCATGAGGGCACCCCGCAAGGGGGTCCCTTGTCGCCGCTGATGGCCAATGTGCTGCTGGACGAGGTCGACCGCGAACTGGAGAAGCGAGGCCACTGCTTTGCCCGCTATGCCGATGACTGCAACGTCTACGTCCGCAGTCGCCGAGCCGGAGAGCGCGTCTTGGCGGGACTACGCCGCCTCTACGCGGATCTCAAACTCCAGGTCAACGAGAGCAAGACGGCCGTCGCTTCGGCCTTTGGCCGCAAATTCCTGGGCTTCAGCCTGTGGGTTGCGCCAGGGGGAGTGGTGAAGCGGGCCGTGGCGAAGAAGGCGCGGCAAACCTACAAGCAGCGCATTCGGAGCCTGACGCGGCGCAGTGGCGGGCAAAGCCTCGAACAGGTGAGCGGAAAGCTTCGGGCCTATGTGCTGGGATGGAAAGGCTACTTCCAGCTGGCGCAGACGCCCAAGATCTTCGCCGAACTCGACGAATGGCTGCGACACAGGCTGCGCGCCCTGCAACTGAAGCAATGGAAGCAAGGCTCCACCATTTATCGTGAAATGCGGGCGCTCGGTGCGAACGAAAGCGTCGCGAGAAAGGTTGCCGCAAACTCAAGGCGATGGTGGCGTAACAGCCGCTTCGCGCTGAATGGCATCCTCACCATCAACACCTTCAATCGTCTCGGCGTACCAAAGCTCGCTTAACCTCAACTTCTCGAACCGCCCGGTGCGGACCCGCATGCCGGGTGGTGTGGGAGGGGCCGGTCAGATAATCTGGCCGCCCCTATCCCGATTGGCCGGATCGACTGCTGAGATCTGCGCAAACAAAAGGGCGAAAGGCCTATTCGACCTTTCGCCCCGAATTTGTTCCGGCTGCTATATCCATCGCAAACTGCTGGAGCGGCACCGGCTGCTGTCTACCGAAGTGACTGCGGCGCTTGGCGGCTCACCTGTCTGCAAATTGATAGCGGCGCTACCGACTTACAAAAGTATACATAGCGGTGAGGCCGGATTACCTCAATAGGCGTAAGAGGTATAATGCTAAGTATATTGTATGTCGTGCAATGCTCCTGGGCTTGGTGTCTGTCAACTTCAGGCGAAAATCGGCAGAGCGAGCGAGGGGCTGCACGCATAGATAAATAGAGATGGAGAATTGCTCGTAATAAGTGCAATCAGCAGAGTAGCTTGCAAAGTTGGCAGACAATCAGCCATGGTCAAACTCCGGCCAAATTACTGTGCAAGATCCAAAAGCCGATTCCTCCTAAGACGGCATGGTCGGTCACGTATCACATACGCTCCAAGCCCCAGCGTGATCGACCTTTTTTATTTGCCGCCGCCCGATGCGTTACCACCTCAACCTGAAAGGTGACCGGCAGGGCCGGCAAGTGAACCCGACACGCCTTACCGACGGGCCGTCGGGCGGTGGCCGGTCGCTCCTATTGCGAATGCAAACCAGCGACCGGTCTTGCCATTCATAGATGCAAAGCCGTCCTGATCGTCGCTTCCGTCCGACGCGAAAACGCACACTCTAACTCTTCCCCCATTACTTAGTCGAAGTCGCGCGTGATTGGCATATCAGCTATTGGGTGCACGCCGGGCTTGAGCGCGTACATCAATTTCATGCGGCGCTTGCCGCGCTTTTAGCCTGATTTCTGCGCACGCTGGAAGATCATGGCGCCACGTTTGAAGCCATTTGGCAACACTCGTGCCAGCATGTTTTTGCGTACTCTACGATCATTCTTGCGAACGTTTTGTCCAGGCAAACGCTGATGCGTGCCTGCCGACTTCACCGCGCCAACGGCGTGCAAGCCGAAATGACCACTGCCGTGCGCTTTCTCATCGGAGATACCGGCAGCAACGCCGCGCTTGGCGGCGACCTTGGTCTTGAACGCCCATCGGATGGACGACGGGCTTTTGAGGTGCAAATGCGTCGATCAAGTGCGGTGATAATTTCGTTTTGAATTGCGCAAACGGCGTCGTTCATCGCCAGCGGCATCTGGTCATTGGCGAACTGGCCGAAGGCGTTGGGGGCTGGGAGGAAGTTGGAAGTAGCGACCTTGAGTATTGTCTTCCCGTTATAGGGGCGCTATTACCGAACGGAAGAAAGGAATATCGCGTGCATTCCCACCGTATTTCTCTCTTAAGTTGTGGTTGGAACAATTATCGCAGTTAAAAGTTTCACTTAGCTGCGATAAACTGGAGTGATTGAATGAAGAATTTAGCAATTGCCGTTTTGTTCTCGTTGTCGGCTTTGGTTGCCACTACAGGCGCGACGCTCGCCGACGACCGGGATCATCATCACCACCACGATGACTGGCATCATCACCACCACGATGACTGGCATCACCACCACCATTGGGATCACCACGATCACCGGTGGGATCATCACCACCACCACCACGACATGTGATCTGAAGCAGGCGGCTCCATGAGAGCCGCCTTTTTTAACTTGAGAGTCGAAGGGGTGACCGAGTTCAAACCCTCGATAGTGGCGATGTGAGGAGTGGGCAGCTGGCCTTAGCAGCGGCGCGATGGCGGCCCTTCTTTCACGATGCGAATGGTGTTGTAGAATATTCCCCCGAGGCTTGAATTAGCGGTACGATAAGCTGTGCTGGTCAACCATTTAAGGGGATTTCATATGGGACTGTTCGATAACTTATTGGGGCTGGCGCAAAGTCAGGCCGGAAATGAATTACTCGGCCAGCTGGCTCAACACCTGCCCGATGTGCTCGCCCAGCACGGAATTAATGGAACCCAGGGCCTGGCAGAGCAGCTCGCTCAGGGCGGCCTCTCACAGGAAGTGGCTTCATGGATGGGCAGTGGTCCAAATCTGCCTGTGAGCGCCGATCAGATTGAGCAAGCCTTGGGTACGCCCGTGGTAGCCTCTCTTGCCCAAAAGTTCGGCGTTGATCCTTCCCAGGCCAGTCAATTTCTAAGCGAGCATTTGCCGCAGATTATATCGTCGCTTCACGGCGGCCAACCTGCGTAAGGGCTGGCCAAATACGTCAGTAGCGCGCTTGCCCGTCTTCACCCTGCAGCTCGATGCCCGGTTGATAATGCTCAACCTCGGTGAGCCAGGCGACCTCGACATCACGCCGAGGGCGGACCGGGTCTTGCTGATTGAGGCCAAATACGACGGCGTGTGGGGGCTTGCGCTCCTTGGTGCAGTCACCGCGCCCACCGTCGTGTTAATCAGAACCGACGGATCTGTGGTTTGCGTGGGGGCACACGGCCGAGCTAGGACTTGCTGACGGGCTCTGACAACGTAGCTCGAACCCCCCTACTACGGGGCAGCGTAGAGCTACCAAGATTATTTTCTTTGGGAAATGGTGTAGAGCTCGGCGCCAGCAAAGCCGCTCGCTCGCTAAAGCGCCAATGAGGGGCGCGCTCGCGAGCGGCTTTGCTGGCGCCGAACTACACGACTTGTAGGGACACGGGCCCCAATTCCACCTGCAGCCATCCAAAGGGCGAGAACCAGGTGATTGAGTCCACCCTCGTTGTCATGGGCCGCGTCCTCAAAAGTAAGCGGATATTGCGGATGTCCGTGGTAAGATGACGCCGTCACCGCTGAAAAGGTCACGGATCGGATACCCCCCAAACTGCTCGGTCGATTTGTGGGGTAAGCGGCGTATGCTTGGTGGCCCAACCCCCTTGGGGGTTTCCTTCGCCTCGTTCCGATCATGCTTGTTGGATTTCCCCCGGACACGCGATCATCCAATTGTATGTCATTCAAATCGAGCAAATATCCGCTGAGATTGGAATAAACGATACAAAAGGTGCCAGCCTGGCCGCGCGGTTGAAAGATTCTATCTTTGTTCCTATGGGTATTTAATTGAAATTCGCCAACATAATTCGTTAAAATTCAGTTAATGAAACGATTAATTGTTAATGAACTATGAAAGTAATTAGACTTTGTCGCTTTGAGACCCGCCTTGTTTAGCGAATATATTCATTCCAACGAATTGATCCGATAAAGATGCTGCGATCGACGTGCCTTGTATGCTGGCCGTAATGTGTGAATCTTGCGCCAAAGGAGCACTAAGATTGCATTCTCCGAAGCTGTGAACATAAATTGTTATATATTTTGATTGGGAATTACCATAATGTTGTAATAGATGTTTCTTTAGTGCGACTGCTGCGTGTTATAACCAGAATAGTCTGGCAGGGACCAAGACGATGGCCGTGATTGCGATGAGTGAACGGGCTTTGGAATTTTCATCTCCGGCAAACGGGCATGTGGCCCGCGTGCCAACTTTCCCAGAGGCCGGGGAACGAGACTATGCTTTAAACCCGGTGCACGACGTTGACTCTCCCAGCATGATTGAAGATCGCCTGAAGATGCGCGTAACCGTCATCGATGACAGCACCCTGTCGCGCAGCTGCCTCATGCGATGCCTTGCGGCATCCGATGGCGAGTTCACGACCGAAGGCTATCGCAGCGTAGATGACTGGCGACAGGTAGCCACGCATGGGCTGATCTCAACGGTCCTGTTATGCGCCACCGGTGAGAAATCGACGCAGATCGCCATTCGCCGTGATATCGACATTGTTAAGGAGGTTGCGCCGGAAGCACGCGTCATTGTGGTGTCGGATCTGGAAGACCCCAGCGTGATTGTCGGCGCTCTCGAGCATGGCGCGAAAGGCTATATCGCAATGACCGCCAATCTGGAGGTGGCTATCGCGGCCATCAACCTGGTGCGGGCCGGCGGCGTCTTTGTTCCAGTCAGTGGTCTGGCGTATCTGCGAACCGGTACGTCCACCCCTCAAATGGCCGCTCAAGCAAATGGCAAACAAGCAAATAAACTCTTCACGGGCAGGCAGCTTGAAGTGATCGATCGCTTGCGCAAGGGTGAGTCAAACAAGATCATCGCCTACAAGCTCAAAATGGGCGAATGCACTGTCAAGGTTCATGTTCGCAATATCATGCGCAAACTCAAGGCGCGCAACCGGACCGAGGTCGCTTTCCTGACAATCGATATGCTGTGAATTAGAGATCATTAAACTATCGAGCGCGGATTGCGTCTGCCCAGCCGGTGGCTCCATGTCTGGAATGCGAGCCTGGAGTGGTAACGCGCCTGCGTCTTTAGGAGTTCGTGCAGTCGTTAGGTCGACGGCTCCCATTAATTCTCTTAAGTCAGATTGATGGCGACCTTGCGCAAAAGCTCGACCGATTTATGCATGCCCTCGATCGGCGACATCATCATGTCTTCATGCTCGATGGACAACACGTCATCATACCCCACGAGTTTAAGCGCTGTACAAAATTGGCGCCACCAAGTTTCGCCATGGCCGTAGCCTAGTGTAATATAATTCCAGCTGCGCTCGGCAAAGCGATCGGGTGCACGGGTCTCGAGCGTGCCGTTGATACCGGCGGGTATCGGTTCGACCCGGGTATCCTTGGCGTGCACATAATAAATGGCCGAGCCGAGCGCGCGCACGGCGGCGAGCGGATCGGCATTCATCCAGATCGGGTGACTGGGATCATAATTGGCGCCCACAGTTTCCCCGACAGCCTCGCGCAGGCGCAGTAATGTATGAACGTTATAGACCGCCTGATGGCCATGCAATTCGAGACAAAGCCGGCGGATGCCATTATTGTTGGCAAAGGCGACAAGGTCTTGCCAATAGGGAATAATCTTCCGCTCCCATTGATAGGCCTGGATTGCCAGGCATTCAGGTGGCCAGTCCGTGATGATCCAATTGGGATTTGCATCCCCCGGCCCGCCAGGCAGGCCCGACATCATCACGACGCGTTCGATACCCATGATGCCGGCGAGCCTGATCGTCTTTTCGGTGACGCGATGATGCTCGGGCCCTTGCGGTCCAGGATGTAGCGGATTGCCCGAGCAGTTGAGGGCGGCAATGGTCAGCCCATAGTCATGAATCTTGGCGACAAACTCGCGGCGAACCGCCTGGCTGTCCAACATGGCATCGAGATTGATATGCGGCGCCGAGGACCAGTTTCCGCAGCCAAACTCTAAGGTATCCAGGCCAAGCTCGGCCGAAACTGCGAGCATTTCATCAAACGACAGACCGGACAGGCTGTCAGTGATCATACCGATTTTCATGATGTTCTCTCCCCGCGTGCCTGACGCCCCACCTTAATATTGGATCGGCTCGAAGCGGCCGGATTTGGCGGAGGCCAAGGCAGCCTCGCACAAAATCATCGCTCTACGTCCATCCTGGGCGCCGACATCGGGCTTACGCCCGGTTTGGATACAGTCGACAAAGTGGTCAAGCTCGGCAGCGTAGGACTCGCTATAGCGCTCAACAAAGAAATAGAGCGGCTTGTCCGTCGAAATTGCCGCACCATTGGATATTTCGACGGAGGTCGGCATTCGATTTCCCGCCCGCAGCATCCCCTGTGAGCCATGCACCTCGATGCGTTGGTCATAGCCGTAGCTGGCACGCACGCTGTTGTTGATGTGGCACTGACGGCCCGAAGCGGTCCGCATCACGAACATCGCCGTATCGTAGTCGCCAAGCTTGGCATAAGCGGGTGAGACCAGGGAAGAGCCTGTGGCGAAGAGTTCGGCGGGTTCCTCGCCAAGGAGATTACGGGCCATGTCGAAATCATGAATCGTCATCTCGCGGAATACCCCTCCGCCACCAGCCAGCGCCTCCTCGCTCTCAGGCTCCGGATCGCGGCTGGTAATGATGACCTGTTCTACTGCCCCGATTTCCCCATCATCGAGCCGACGCTTCAGGGCGCGAAAGCTAGGATCGAAACGACGGTTGAAGCCGATCTGGAAGAGGACGCCGGCCTTTGCCACCGCTGCCAGGCAGGTATCGGTACGGCCAATGTCGAGGTCGATCGGCTTTTCGCAAAAGATCGCCTTGCCCTTGCGCGCCGCTGCCGCGGCGATATCGGCATGGGTCTTGGTCGCCGAAGCGATCATCACGGCCTTGAGAGCCGGATCGCCCAGAGCCGTGTTGGTATCGACGACCTCGCCGCCGCTGAGGGCGGCAATGCGCTGAGCTGCCTCTGGGCGCGGGTCGACAATATAGCGCAAGCGCACCTTGGGGTGGCGCATCAGATTGAGGGCGTGCACCGAGCCAATCAACCCGGCCCCGAACAAACAAAAATCGATCATCACACACTCCCCCTCGATATCCGGTTGAGTTCGGGGCGGCGCTATTTCACCGCTCCCATGGTCAGTCCGCGCACGAGATGGCGCTGAACTATCAAGGCAAAGATCACGATCGGCAGCGCACCGATCACGCCGGCGGCTGACATTGATGCCCAGTCGGTGTCGATGCGTCCGATCAGGGTGGCGGTTCCCCTTGGCATCGTCATCGCCTTTGGCGTGGCGGTCAGGGCGAGCGCGAACAGGAATTCGTTGAAGGTCACGATCACCGCGAAGATCGCAGTCGCAGCGAGGCCCGGCGCCGCAAGTGGCAAAGCGATGCGATAGAAGGCGGTGAAGCGCGAGTCGCCGTCGACCATTGCCGCCTCTTCCAAGTCTACTGGAATCTCCCGGAAGAAGCTCTCCATCATCCAGACGCAGAAGGTGATGTTGAAGGCCGTATAGGTGAGGATCAGCCCGAGCCACGTGTCGAGCAGTTTGAGCTGCAGCATGAGCAGATAGACGGGAATCAGGATCACAACGGGGGGCACAATGCGCAGCGTCAGCAGCGCCAGACCAACCTTACGCTCCAATCCGAACCGCAGATGGAAACGGGCGATTGCATAGGCGCCAAGCGAGCCGAAGACGAGAGATACCAGCACTGACAGGCCTGTGACCGCCAGCGAATTGGTGAGATAGGCGCCGAACTGCTTTTGGGAGAACAGGTGCAGATAATTGTCAAAGGAGGGCGCATGCGGATAAAGCGTCAGATCCTGCGTGATCTCCTTGTTGGATTTCAAGGAGGTCGACACCATCCAATAGTTCGGCAACAGCACGATCAGCAGGATCGCTGCGATCACCAAGGCACGCAGCACGCGTTCGCTTAACTTCATAGCGGCTCGAGCCTCCTGAGAAGGCGCACAGCCACCAGGGCAAAGGCGAGTATAATCACTCCAGCCGTTACGAAGAGAGCCGCGGCATAGCCGACCTCCTGGAATTTGAACAAAGTGTCATAGCCGAAAATTGAGATTAGTCTGGTCGCTTCGCCGGGCCCACCACGCGTGAGCACGAAGACCTGGTCGAATGTGCCGAAAGCATCGATCGTCCGCAGCACGATGGCGAGTGCAAGGATCGGCCGCATCATCGGCAAAATGAGGTCGACAAAGACGCGCCAGGCACCAGCGCCGTCCACCCGCGCCGCCTCGAATGGCTCCTGGGGCAGGGATTGCAGGCCAGCCAGCAGGATGAGAAACATCAGGGGCGTCCACTCCCACACATCGAGTAAGACAAGCCCGGTGAAGGCTTTCAAGGGATCCCCGAGAATCTGCACCTGCCCGCCGCCCATCGCCTCGGAGAAAGTGGTGAGCATGCCAGCATCGCTGGCGTAGATCAGGCGGAAGACGATGGCGACCACCACGGGCGTGATCACCATTGGGATGATGAGTACGGTGCGCAGCAGGCGGATGCCCTTGAATTCGCGTAGGCAAAACAGTGCCAGCGCAAAGCCCAGCACCGTCTCGATCGCCACCGATAAGGTGACAAAGCGTATTGTGACCCACAAGGCGTTCAGAAACTGCTCGTCTGACCAGAGCCTGACATAATTGTCGAACCCGACATCCGCGATGGGCGAACCGAAGCGATAGAGCTTGGTGCTGGCGCGCAGGCCATCCCAAAGTGGGTAGACCAGCACGCCAAGGACCGTGAGCACAGCGGGCGCCAGGAGGAGGTAAGGCAAAGCGAGATCGAGCCCCACGCCTTGCAGCCTGCCCCGTTTCTGGCGCACCGCAACCGTCTTCATTTGTAATAGCCCGCCTGGGTGAGGTAATCCTTGACCTGCCCCGCCGCGACATCGAGCGCTGCCGCGCCGCCGGCGCCGGCCTGCAGGGCCTTGTTGAGCTGGATGCCAAGGAGTTCCTCGACCTTGGCCCAGTCAGGCGTGCGCGGGCGTGGCAATGCACCGGCGTCGAGCTGCTTGAGGGCCACGGGAATCAGGCGATTGCCCGGATCGGGGACACCGAAGGCGGCGCGCTTGACCGGGATGGAGCCAGCTTGCGCCAGTTTCGCCTGGACTTCCGCGCTGCAGTACCATTTTAGGAAAGCGATGGCATTGGCCTTGTTGGGCGCCGATTTCGGTACGCCGGCTATGAAGATGCCCATTTGAGCGATAGCCGAGACCTTCTTTGGTACCACGCCAAAGTCAAGCTTGCCGACCACCTTGGATTGCTTGGGATCATCCGATTTCACGGCATTGCCGGAATATTGGATAATAGCGCCGGCGTCGCCGCCCAGAATGGAGGCGCCTTCCTGGTCGGAGTCGAATTCCACGACCCCGGGCGGTGCGTTTTGCTTGAGCGTGCCGACAAAAAAGTCCGCCGAGGCTTTGCCTGCGTCAGAATTGAAGGTGACATTCCATTTGTCGTCGAAGAACTGGCCGCCGAAGGACAGGAAGATGGGGTACCAACTGGTGACGATGGGATTGCCAGAGACACCGCGGAACACCACCGGATATTTGATCTTGCCGGCTGCGACACCCGCCTTGCCCTTGGCCAAGATATCGTCCCAGGTTGCTGGCGCGCCGTCGGTGTAGACGTCGTTGCGATAGGTCAGTGTCTGCAGGTCGCCAACAAAAGGCACGCAGATCAGCGTCGGCGTGGCATTCTCAAAGCCCTTGACGCGTGGGCCTTGGCGCGGCGGCCAATAGCCCATGTCGATCATTGAGCCGATCCAGTCCTTGTCGCTACCGTCAATGCCGCCGGCGGCTAGGTCTTCCAACACATTGGCCGCGCCGAACTGGGGCACCCAGGGATCGTCGAGCAGATATAGATCGTACTGCCCCGCTCCATTGCGGGCATCGGCGAACCATTTCTCGAGCGTCACGCCATATTCGTCTTCGAGAAACTGGATGTCGAAGCCCTCGCTCTTGGCGAGCGGCAGGATCTTTTCCTTGAACGGTGTGAGGCCGCCATCGGCGAAGGCGCCGATGATCAGTTTTTTTGTATCGGCCCGTGCCGGCAGGCCAATGCCTGTTGACACGGCCGAGCCGAGTGCCAGCCCTGCGCCACCCTGCAAAAGAGCGCGCCGGCTTATCGAAAAGTTCAAATGATCAAGACCAGTCATAGCTATCCCCTCTTGTTTTCTACGCGATGCACCACGGTTGAACCTGTGGCGTCGAAGAAACAAACATCCGCGGGATCGAAGGTGACGCCGATCCTTGATCCGATCGCGGCGGTAAATCCGCGATGGGCACGCACTGACATCCGTTCGCCCTCGAGCCTCACATCGACGAGCGTTTCATTCCCCATTGGTTCGATGACATAGATTTCGCCGGTCAAAGCCGACCCGGCATCGGTAAAGTGGAGGTCTTCGGGCCTGATGCCCATTTCGATCACGCGGGCGCCCAGACATTGGGCGAGCTGCGTTTCGTCGAGCCGTATCGTAGCTGCGCCCACATGCAG